>Ga0126342_10016081_pt1 | contig 13065 bp, 12 predicted proteins | sample Cyp1metagenome_FD_92528 | JGI IMG/M metagenome (GOLD analysis project Ga0126342, IMG submission 92528) | Coral microbial communities from Lord Howe Island, Old Settlement Bay, Australia - Cyphastrea 1 metagenome | ecosystem: Host-associated > Invertebrates > Cnidaria > Coral ... | reverse complement strand
GGACAAAGTCGGACAAAGTCGGACAAAGATGATAAAGATGTCAAGTTTCAAATTTCTCAGGTCATCTACTGCCTGGACATCGTGAAAAACGAACGGGCGAAAGCATCCGTGGCCCCTGGGCCGCCGTAGACCCAAGGTTTACCCAAATCCCCAGGTTCAGAAACAACGACGGGGAGCAGTTGGGAAATTTGGGAATCTCCAGATTGCTGGGATCAGTGATGATCAGGCGAAACAGTTGGGCATCGACGATGTGGACATCGATGACCTCGGTGGACAAGGGCAGATGTGCCCTGCCAATTAGCAAAAATTACCAAAAGGCACATGAAAGGCAGAATAGGCAGATGATGATCAGATGATAATCAAATTATCACAGTGTGACTCAGTGTGACAGATGAATGCCGGGCAGATGCCAATTCTGTGATTCTGCGGCAATTCTGCGCATCTCATTTTTCAGCTCACCACGTAGATGTCAGGATGTCAGAAAACGAAGCCTTCCTGAAGCCTTCCTCGCGCACCATTCGAGCTTGGCTCAAGAGTATGAAGAAGGCACAACCAAACAAGCAAGATCAGCCACATCAGTCACGAGCCCCAGAATTATTATCTTCTTAGCCACCTCACATTCCAAAGTTGAACATGTTGTCCTTGTCAGTTCACAAGACCCAGCTTTAGTGTTTAACCCGTTGGTGAAATCGCAGAGTATCTCAGCTCAGCTCCTTGGCACGTTTAGCTGAATGATTCCCCCATCACAAGCAAGTCACCCTGAGGCAGAAGGGCATGGAACTACACCAGCTCTCCAACTTGTAATAGGAAATACATGGAAATACGATCTTTTCAGAGACCCGCAGAAGATACAAGCAGAAAAGTGACCGTCCAAGCTTTGTCCCCAAACAATTCCCCCCAAAAAAGCCTGTTGAAGCTTGAAGCTGCACTCAAGCTGTTGCAGTCTTTGCAGTAATTGTTGCAGTATTTCTTAATTGTCCCTGGATTTTGTGGCCGCCCTGTGCGACGGCATAGCCACCCTGTTTTTGGCCATCGGTGAATGGAGGATGGTGCGGGGCTCTGGGGGCTCTGGGGGCTTTGGTTCTTGTGTTGTACATGGCACACAAAGCAAAATTTTCATGTTCCTGATGTATTTTGTGTTGGGTATTGGTTGGGAGTCGCCCAGCAGGCTTTCAGAGATTCCTTTTCACACGCATCCTACTCCTTCATGTTTCGTCAACCTCAAAATGTCATAATTCAGTCGTGTTTCAGAATGGTTTTGAAGCAAAGAAATGTGGACCTTAATCACCTGAGGCCAAAGTAATCCAGCTACGAACTCCTCTACCAGTACGTCGGGGTCTCAGAGTTAACTGAGTTTGATGTCGTGCTGAGCTGAGTCTGTTCCTACCACAGATGGCAGCGAATTCAGTGAGTCCAAAGGCCTTTCAGATTGGAAATGAGTCAACGAATATCAGAATATATCAGAATATCGAACGTTTCGAATAAAATGAAATGACAAAGAATGAAAGGGCCTGAAAGGGCATGAACTTGGCCACTTTTCATGAACATCTTGGAACGTCTTGGTCGCTCTTGAAAAATCTCTCATCCTGAGGCCCAACACCAGCACAGCTGTGCCGGGCGTCACGTTCAGCGTGGAGGATATCTCCTACGACCACAGGCGACGCAATGTGCTTCAAAGCAGATATACACGGGATACACGGGATACACGGTAACCTGATAGGATCTAACGGATCTGATAGGATCTGATAGGATCTGATGGGCTGCTACCTTGGTGGCCTTTCTCTGATGGTGACTCGTAAGGTAGCTTGTGAAATGCTTGTTTTGCTTGAGCTCCGGCATCCCGCTTTCCATGGAATTCCATGCATGAATTCCAGTTCCAGCTTCATATGATCCATGGAACCAGTGCCTCGGTGCATCTCGGTGCTGTGCACTCCGTGAAGGTTTGAGGCCGACCCTCAGAGCCGGAACTTGCCAGACCTGAGGTGCGCAAGATCTCAGACCGTGGAACTCTGAACAGGGAAGAATTATGAAAAAAATTGGGAACAGCTGCACACCCAACCTGAACATCATAGAACATCATAGAACAATCCGACCTTTTTTTCTGTCTCGTGCGTAGATTCTTGAAGCTTTGGGGTTGGAACTGAGAATTGAATTGCTGGTTGTCATCATGTCCTCTTAGTGACCGACTTCATTTATTTGGTACTTTTGTTGGTTGAAGAATCTGCCTTTGTTGGAGAATCTCTAAACAGCTGGTGGTACTTTGGACCTTTCCCATTCTGAACGCTGTCAGGAGTCCAGAGGCTGGGGGGGAGGTGATGGCGAAAAATCCACCATCCTCTGGACATTGGACATGGCACCATATTATCCCTATGAAAGATTGGATATGTGATATGTGTATGTATATGTATATGTCTATATATATACATGTTACATGACATGATACATACATCCATACATCCATCCGTCAATCCATACATACATACATCCATCCATCCATGCATCCATCCATCCATCCATCCATACATACATGTTGGTGGACCAAAGATCCCTTCACCGCTGCCAGGACGATTCTGGCATTGAAACAGACGATTTCTTCCTCAGTGCCTAGCCTCAGTGACTTCCACCGAGTTGGTTGATATTACAGGCCTTAGGGGGAGAGGAACAATGCTGAACATCTGAAGAAAAGATCTGGAATTTACAAAATGTTTCGTCTTTTTGGGGGAAAAAGTTGTTCATCCAATTCGTTCCAGTCTAATCACCAACAGTTTATGCATTCCAACGAGGTTGGGGAGGTTTGGTCGCCCTGGGTGGTGTGCTGTTGGCCGGATACCCAGTGGGAGATGCTTCAAATAGCTTCAAATATCTTCAAATCTTCAGTTCCTTCGTTCGATCACCATGACTCTGAACATGTTTGAATATATAAAAAAAAAACATGTTTGATGAACTGTGAGGTGATTGATAGTGATGAAAAGTTACAGCCAAGCTGATTGGAATGCTCTTAGGCTGGTGGCCTTTGGCGCTTGCGCCGGCGGCGACGGGTGCAGCCACGAGAGCCACAAGTTTTAGGCAGCCGCGGGAGCCGGAGACACTGAGACACCAGATGGCATGTCTTTGCTCCCAAATTTACAACATACAAAGTGATACAATTTCATGTGAGTGATATCGAAAGTACTATCAATCTTTTGCCGATCTACTGATCAAGCATCGATCTGGAAAGATCGATCAAAGGAGATTCTTGAGTTGGATGCATTGGATACGTTGAACCTTCATTGAACTCATTCGCCCCCTTCGATGGCGCTCAGACGCAGGCCGGCTCCTGGAAGAGGTCGAAGAGCAAGAGCTGCCCGGCATCGACGTATCGACGCCAACCATCTTTCACGAATCTTTCACCATTTTAAACTACTCAACCGATAGCCGCAACAGCATGCAACAGCAGCATGCACAAGAAATGCATCAATTCAGCCCAATTCAGGTATCGAATACGTGTCCAATATATGTCCAGAATGCTTCCATATCAAGCTAATTTTACAGGTTGTGACGCTTTGATGGTTCGCACAGACCTGCATATGGCCGGATATGCCAAAGAGATTGTCCTCGCTCTTGTGCCTACGGTTGTGACCCAGGGTATGGACAACATTCTTGGTCTTTCGCAGCCTTTTCAGTCTCAATCTCTTTTGTAAACAGCGCTCAGCGGCGTTGGGAACGTCTTCAGAGCCATGACACGGTGGTTCCGTAGCTTTTTCCTCGCAGCCGTCCTTGCTGTAATCCCATCAGTCGCTGAGATCCCCGATATAGAAGAGTGTGAGGACAGCAAGTCGCATAAGTCGCTTGAATATCCTGAATGAATCTGAATGATTGAATGCCAGAGCGGCAGTTCATGGACTTGCTGTGAGCCGTGACTTGCAACATCTTGCAACATCTTGCAACCTTGTTGAGAAAGAAATCTGTTTGGTACTCACACCCAGCAGGTGCAGGTCCTTCAAGGCTTTAGCAACACTCTCGACAGTCTTGCTTTTGGTACACAGACCTTACAGATCAATACAGATCAGTCAAACAAGTCAAACAAGTCAAACAACCATCTCGAGCCAGGGACAGTCTGAACCAGTCAGAACTTCTAAATTTAGCTAGATTCGTTAGATGTAAGAGGCTGAGATGAAATCAGTTCGTAGTTTGTTGTACCATGTTGTACCATGTTGTACCGCAATGTACAAAATATCCGGGACCTCACCGGTTGAGTCATGTTGCGCTGTGTTGCGACCAGGATCCAGCCTTGCAGTTGAGTCAGCTCCGTGCTACCGCGAAATCCACAGAGGCGAAGGAGCCCAATGAGACGCTTGGCATCGCCTGGCCTTGGTATGGCCTTTGTACACCGGCTTGAAGATTCCCACGTCAGAAGATCTATTTCGCATTGCAATCTCTGTAATGTGGTAACGCTGTCTTCTGTTTAAATCCATTCTCGGATTTTTGGCAACTCAACAGATATGATGAAAAACACCACCATTCGACATGGCCATGAATGTAGGAAAAACCGGATTGATTGATAGGCCCTAGGCAAGACGAGATCATCAGTGAATCAGACCTGTTTAGGCCATTGTCAATTACCTTTCGTTTGAGATATCGTGAAACGTCTGCAACTTAGTCTAATGCTGCCATCAGAAAAGACAACTGCCATCATAGAAGGCATCATTTTAATTTGGTATTAAAGTGTTATTCATTGTTATTCTGTTTATTTCTAAATCAGCTATAATCAGCTATCGCGACTTCTTAGCCATGCAGGTAACAGATTGAACTCGGAAGGTTTTAGAAATTCCTTCCAGAGATTGCCTTTGAAATGTTCATGAAAACATATGAAAACCGGGAAATCTGGTTTAGTCCTACTTGGCCAGATCGTTGGGATAATGGTGGGAGGACCCGAGATGATCAAAAGATATCTTTAAAAAAAAACAAAAAGCGCATGTTGGTCGATGCCCTGGTTTGCATCTCTACACCTCAGGACACAGTCGACTCTGTCGGAGGATGATATTTTGGAGGCCTTCATGGCAGCTCAACCAGACTACAACGACACCGAAGCCTCCGACTCGTCCCTGCCGACCTTGAAATCCGGTGGTCACCACGGCATCCGGCATCTGGGCCGAGGACATTTCTTGAGGCTGAGAATCTCATGTCTAATTAATGAATCTAATATATATATATATATATATATTAAATATATATATGTATATAAATGTTATCTTTATCTAATGTTATTTGATGTTATTTGATGTTTCTGTTGCCATTCTGTCCAAATTCCCCAAGGCATGCAGGAAACATCCGGACCCTGTACCATCAGACCAGCAGCTGGGCCGGAGACCAAATCCTCAAGAATGGCACCTCGACATATTGGACTGGCGACCAAGAGACAGGGTGCTTCAAGAGATGGGAAATGATGGGAAATGATGGGAATGGCATAACGGGCACCACTGCGCAGAGGTTCAAGTTGTGCCTAATGTTTGCACCAAGATGTCTTCTTTTTTGCCTTATGGATTTGTTGCCACTGTTCTGACCAGATTTGGGGTGGCAGAACTTATGTGTCTACTTTCCAGAATGTCATACAAGGCAAAAGCAACAGCAACAGGATCCAGTGGCGAATCCTTGTCGTCAAAGACCTGGCAAGTCGATGCCAGGCGATGCCAGGTGATGCCAGGTGTTAGGTGCACGGTGTCATGACTGCGGGCTTCGAGGTGCCGATCAGTTCCAAAATGACCCAAGCCTTGACCCAAGCTACCGGCACCGCTCAGTGCCTCTCAGTGCCTCTCAGTGCTCAGGCTTCCGCCGCGGCCACATTGGCTTTTGCGGCGGCGGAATCTACTTTGCCTTGAGCCCACAGGCACAGCATCAATGCATGATGAAAAGAAATCAAAAAGGATCATCGCAACTCTTTCCCTTCATTTTTGATCCTTAGAGAGTCTGTGGATCACATCTTTTTGTCAGAACACGTCTCGGCAGACTGCATACGGGTAGATCCCTTCATGAATCCATACCGCCTTACACCAATGAAGAACCTCATGGCAGTCCACATCGTGAAAGCAATGTTTTTTTTTGCAACGGCCTTTTTCTGGGGTACAGTATGCATTGAGGATATTTGAGGCTGAAAAGCATCAGTGTTCCATGTCCGAATCAATCGCCATGGACAAGCCAGAAGAACTAAGAAAAAAAGAACTAAAAAGTACATGAGGATACATGAGGATTTGCAGATTGAATCATACATATGTAATCATATGTGTATATATATATATGTATGTGTAAATCATGTTTGAATGACCGTGCTGGAAACTCTGTGCCTTTTGCAAAAACCTTGAGGCCACCTACGGAAAAGCCGTGGGCGTCGACTCCAACCATGGATTCATCATTGAGGCCAGGTGATAAGGTGATATTTGGAAACATGAAGAAACAAATATAGAAATGTACAGTGATATACAGTGCAATGTGTAGTTTCACTTTTGAGTTCTTTCCACAAAAATGGACCAGGCTCGAACTCACCACTCCCGCTAGCATGAATGATGTGACTGTATCACCCGTTTGGAATTAATTTGCCCAGCTTGTTAAGCAGAAATGAGAAATCTCAACCCAATCAGCAACGATGATGGAAGTGTGGAAGTCAGAGTGAGTCACCATATGTCTCCATGCGTTGCAGATGAAGATAGATGAAGATATGAAGATAGATGATGTCACCGTGTGTTGCTGTGTTGCAGCCTCGTTATGCATCAAACTGCACAGGCCCGAGTAGATCTGGGCCGAGTCCACACCAAGGGCTTCACCTGCACCACATCGGTGAGCTGTTGGGCCAAGCCGCTGAAGCAGACCATTCAGTGCTTGGACCGAGGTTTTCACGGTGGTCATTGGCAAAATGAAGGATATGACTCGATCCTCTTCAACCCAGGCGATGGAGGTGACCAGGCCAGCATTTCATTTTCTAAAATTTTCATATGTCAAATATGTCAAATATGTCAAATATGTCAAGTACCTAATACGTATGTCATGTGATGTCATGTATGTCACGTAATCTGGAAGAATGACTTCTGAAGGCATTTTTGGCGTGAAGCCACCAATCGTTTGAATGGCAAACGAGGTGAATACATGATTTGGGACAAGAACCGCGTGTTGAGTATGCGCCGTGTGTGAGCCAGTGAGCAGTGGCTGATTCAACTGACAAGCAGTGGCCATCCCAAGAAAAAAAGGCGTTTGTGCCTGGGGCTGGATGCATGTTCGCTATGTTCGTTCAGCCACTGAATGTTTCTTCTTCGGGACCTGTAGCGGTTTGGAAACAGTCGAGATGGATTTGGGTTCAATGCAGTGAGGGTCAAAATCCTGATGATCTATTAGGAATCAGATCTTAGCCTCACTGGTCTCATTTCTGGACTTTTGCCTTCCCAGGCGATCTTCCAGTCTTATGAGTATCTCATGAATACTGAATTAAATAATATTAAATACATTATGAGTAACTTATGAATCTTGTCCTCTTTTGATGTCCTTTGCTCCACTTCGTGTTCTCTGCACCAAGGCTTGTCCCGGCCACATCCAATGGATATGCCTTGGGCTGATAATGACAGAGCTTGGTCGGTTGAGGACACTGCCGGCCTTAACGTGGTTTGCGCGAGAAAATTCTAAGCCCAAGGGCAGATTGAAATAAGAATGGTCAGCATGGCAGCATGGTTCTATATTGTTCTGTGGAAAATCCTATCCTTGTAGTATTTGCATAGCAGATCCAAGAAAGGATGGCATGGTCACAAAAATCAAAGAAATATGATGCAATATGGCATTTTCACGACGTCCCTCTTGAACTATCAGTGATCCTCAGTCGCCGTGGGCGAAGCCCATTGTTAACAGCCAGCATGCAGCGTTATGCAACGGTCGACGTACAGTTCACCGCCGGGTTGCACCCACAGCTTGCGACAAAACGATCAAAAGAGGGCACCACTTGACAGGAAACAGCCACAATTCTATTTGCCAGCCTCCTGAAGGAATTCCCAGTTTGGGTTTGCAAAATCAGACCGAGCCAGGTAAATATCTATTCAATTCTATGCATTCAAGTCTATTGAAAAAGTTACGGATTTTTTCTGGATGGTTCACACCAAGGCCCTCTACGCATGTCTGCCCCTATCTGTTCTTTGGGCCAATTGCCACGAGGAAATGACTAAGACATACTAAGACGTTCATTTGAGAACAGTGGAGCGATGCACGTCTTTGCAACACGTTGCCGAGCATGTTATTTTCTCGGGAGGTACTGTGTAGAGTGCCTTCACACCGAAGCAAATGTGGCCCATTTGTATTGCACCTTGGCTAACTTTGAAGATTGAACCGCTGTTTCCACCTGAATCGCAGTTCTGGAAGTTGCCCTACGAAAGTTGAAAGATGTTTTTTGTGGAGGGAAATCGGTTTAGCATGTTTTAGCTATTCGTTTTCATTGGGTTTTAGCTATTCGATGCTATTCTGGATGCTATTCTGAAGTTCTGCGAATTGGCAAAGATTGGCTCCGATTTCACGGTGTACCGAGCATACTGAGCTCCTGGCGCCCTGGCGCCACTGAGGCCCCGAATGTGGAGACAGCCTTTGTCAGAGATCCCAGAATGTGACCAGTCACATCACGAGTCCACACTCCTCAAATATCTCAAATGTTCCCAATTTCGAACGATTGACTGGAGCTCAGTGAGTCACATCTGAATACTGAATGTACAGTTTAACATGTTTCCTTCATGCACTCAGCAGACTTGTCAGACGTAAAACCACTGCCCAACAAATGTGAAATCTGTTAAAAGAACCATAGAACCATGTTTTAGTTCGTGTCCGTCGTGTCCGTGATTCTGGTACTTTGTAACTTCAAAGTTCTTGAGACAGACATCCTCGAGTGAATCACCAGGCCCGGCGCATGAGGTCTGAATTGCTTCGAAAAACTGCATGCCAAGGGGCACCGTCTGAAGCTAAGCGGGCGCTGGCAGGTTTGCTGGAAGCATGGAACGCCCAAGTCGCTTCAAGTACCGGGTTTGGTCAAGTCTTGAGAATTTGAAATCCAATATTATGCTAGCTGCTAGACTATAATTGGAGTGTCTTGCAGCACCAGCAGCTAGAGCATCAGCAGCATTCACGAAGAATTCCTTACCCTAATAGAATTGGAGATGCTTATCACCAACCTCTCGTGATTGGCTTGACAAAAAGCTCTGCTTCTTTGATAAGTGAGAAAAGTGTTCAGCCCTGAATCGTCATCGAATCGTCATCGAATCGTCATCTTGGTTTAGATTGGATTTGCATTGGATTCCCATTGGATTCCCAGAATCTTGCTCTACCAAGGTGCGACCCACGAGCCCAATCACTTCATCCTGTGCGTGATGTGCAAGGTCGAAATCAAGCCCAGCCGGGCCAGCTGGGTCAGGGGTCCGGTCACAACAGCAACGACACGCAACGGATTGGTCTAGACTAAATCGTTCCGATCGCCACCAGGTGATGCCTGCAAAGCTTCAGTGCACCTACACCAGGGGGAAGTATTGTAGCGATTGCTACCACAGGAAACATGTTCGGAGACCCACAGTGCTGCAGAGCTTTTACTCTGATTCCACTGGCTTAGTGCTTGATGTTTTGCCTTCATCCACCATGCGTGTAGGTTGCCCGCTTGTCATGAAGCGCTGTTCATTCACCATCAGTACATGGCTTTCCGCGAAGTGCCCATAGCGAGATCTCAAATCTCCCCGATATTTTGGCAGCAACCCTCAGCCTAGGCCAAGACACTGCCGAAGTTCTTGGATTTGAAACCTTTGAAGTCCCGAATCTCAGATTGGGTAGTCAGGAATTGGCAGTTTCGGGACAGCAGAGCATTCTAAGCGGTGCAGAAGTTCAGGGCAAGAACTTTGTTGGTTTCGGTGAATTGCTCGTTGTTTTAATATCTCACGATCTTCTCACAACCTCAAAATGGAGTTGCAGCAGCTTCTATCCGTCTCAGGATCGATTACAAGCGTTCAGCCAAGTTGGAACGAGAAGAAAAGGCAAGAAAAGAAGGCGAATCAATGGACATGCCATAGAACAGAATCTGAGCGTTGGACGGTGCTGGATCATGTTGGACCATGACATGTGCCGAGTCTCTTTCCTGTGCATGGCTGTGAGACCATCGAGACCTTCGACGGATGCATCAATGTATTCTTGCATACTTCCTTGCATGGGAAAGAATCGGGAAAAAAATGAATCGGAAATTATTCCGGGCTCAAATTTTCACTGGAAAACTAAAAGAGGGGAATGTACCAGTAGGCAATGGTAGATATGAAGCTGGATTCTAGCTGAATTGCTAGAAAGTTTGAAGCCAATTTCGATCAAGATGATGTCTTGGCCAGGAAAGCAGCTTGAATCACCTTTGACCATCATAGACCCAGAGGTGAGCCGGAGGGGACTACGACAGACATGTGGGAAACATTGGGAAACAATATGTGCTCAAAGTGCCATATGAAAAAATCGGAACTTTGAGCACTTTGGGCGAGGCAAAGGAGACCTTCTCCAAACCTGCACCGCTGGAGACCACCCTAGGAGAGAAATGGTCGGGACATCTCAGAGGAAGTGCTGGTGTTTGAAAATGAGTGGAAAGGGGGTCTGCAAGTGGCAGGTCAAAGTGACTTTGGAATTGTTTTTGACCTAAGGATTTTCTGTTGATGCCATTTTTTGAGTTGATGCTGGCACAGAAATCAATGTGCGGTGAATCTCTCTATTGGAAAGCTCCACATCCTGAAGCAATACATAGAATCCCTCATACCATGCCAGGTTCAGAACAGGTTAGTCAGACTGAGCTTGGGCATTCCGACTACGTTGGTTCCCTTCCGGAGGTCAGTGTTGTCAGATGTCGTGATGTCGTCAGGCATGCTTTTTATGATCTTCGCGGAGTGAAATACTACTACAACTTTGAGACGCAGGACTTGAAGCCGTGCCGTCGAGACTCTAATTGATCAGTCACTGATGGTAACTCGGCAACTTTGACAACGTGGAGGTATCAAACTCAGAAAAAGAAAGCCCCCATGGAGAGAGGTAGAATAGGTAGAAGGAGAGAAGGAGAACCATCCCATAGGACCTGAATCACAAAAAGAAAACATTGAAATTTTCAAGAAAACATTCCATTGAAAAATTAGTTGACTTCCCTTCGCATTCTGTCCGCATTCTGTCAGGAGTCCATGAGACGGCCACAAGATGACCTGGTGATTCAAGAGGCGAGCTGGGCGAGCTGCAAGACTCTGCAAGACTCTGCACTCTGCAAGACAAGTGTCGAGACACAAGACAAGTTCAGATCGTTTCGGCGAAGTCCGAAGCAGTCCCTGACTCCAACCTGTCTCCAACCAATTTGAAATAGTCTGAGTACTAAAGGACCTGTATTTCTTTGATTCTTTGTTCATTTATGTTCATGATTCACGAATTTCACCATCACTTCTGTTTCAACGTGCCCGATCGCTATCGATCACCGTTGCCACCATTCTCCGTGTCCCTTTCACATCTAACGTTGCCGTCCAGGAGCCGGAGGACACCGCCTTCGCCGCCCAGCGGAAAGAGATTTTGATGAAGATGGCTTTGTCCAAGGCGCGTTTCGTATTCGTGCGCTTCGCCTGACCTTCGCCTGACCCCAGGATGCCAGAGAATATGTAGAGAAGATGTAGAGAATATGCGTTTGCCACGAATTTAGATTCATTGGCTACAGAAAGACTGAAACACATTCTGCAGTTGATTCAATCAGCTGTTCTTGCGGTTTGAAAATAGCCCCTCTGCGGGTGATGGTTTTTGACCCTCTGTGATAGCTGGGGATGATGCCAGATGGGACGAATTGCCATCATCATGATACTTGGAATTACGGGAAATCCTGACTCATTGCAAAGCATTGATGACGGGACATGAGATAGAACAGGAGCTGCATTTCTTGGACTTGTTGCACTATGTTGTACCATGTTGCACCATGTTGCACTAGATGTTCAGTCAGATGTGACAAGACCACCCTCCGCAGCATTTTGGCGGTTTCCCGCGCAGGAGCCGCGGCTCATGCCACAGTGGGAAGAGGGCAAAGAACGAGAACGAAGCAAAGGCGCCATCCGGTCCAAGGGCGTCGGTCATGAGATGTCATCAGAGGTCATGAAACATGGATCAGTACTGATCAGTCACATCAGAGAGAGAGAGAGAGAGTCTTTCTGAGTAGTTGCGTTTGCAGCACTTTGAGACCCGAAACGATTCGATGATTGAATCGTTTTTTGAAAAAGTTACTACTGCCAACCCTATCTTCCCCCTTGCCAGATGATTAGATCATCTCAGCCAGGTATTTTGGACGATTTCTGTCTCTTGGCTTCACATTTTGGGGTGCAACCCTGGTTTGGAAGACCTGCTTCAGAAAGAAAACCATCCGAATTAGCCTGCTTCATTTGAGCTAACTGCTGAGTTGATAAGAACCTTCAGAAATTGATTTGGAACTAGGGATTGTGGGAATCGACGAAATCCATTTGAAATATTACCATGTTTCGGAGAATGAAAAGGCCTTTGCGATGTGAACTCAACAACATGCAATGGTTCGACTCCCGGATTGCTTCAGGTCACAATTTTCTCTCTATTGAGTTTTGCTCTATTCGTTTTGTCATTTCTTATCCAATCTTGCATGTCAATAGCCCACAATGACGCTTGAAATTGTGAATCAGCCAGCAAGTTCAACCCCGGTCACCCCAGGCAGCCAATGCGCAACTGTGGTAGTAGACAAATACATCTATAATATTCTATAATCACCTATAGGCATAGCCTATAGGCCTATGAACAAATGGAACAACCTAACTATGAATCCTCAAATCCTTAACCGCCTTAACCGCCTTAACCGCCTTAACCGCCTTAACCGCCTTAACCGCCTTAACCCTCAATCCACATGTCAACATGCCTAAGCTCGGCCAAGCTCGGCCCCAAACCTTGATGCAGGGTGGCCACGGTTAGGTTCAGTTCGGTTTCCAGTAACCTAACTGCAGCCACCATCGGTTCGGTTACTGTTCGGTTCGGTTCAAACTGGCACGGTTAATTGATTGGGACGGTTTTTGGTGG
>Ga0126342_10016080_pt1 | contig 13065 bp, 8 predicted proteins | sample Cyp1metagenome_FD_92528 | JGI IMG/M metagenome (GOLD analysis project Ga0126342, IMG submission 92528) | Coral microbial communities from Lord Howe Island, Old Settlement Bay, Australia - Cyphastrea 1 metagenome | ecosystem: Host-associated > Invertebrates > Cnidaria > Coral ... | reverse complement strand
CTGTATGTACTGTATGTACTGTATGTACTGTATGTACTGTATGTACTGTATGTACTGTATGTACTGTATGTACTGTATGTACTGTATGTACTGTATGTATGTATGCATGCATACATGCCTGGGTGGGTGGGTGGGTGGATGGATGTAATGTATGGATGGATGGACGGAGGGATGGATGAATGATTGATTGATTGATTGCTTTTGATTGATTGATTGATTGATTGATGGTTTGATTGATTGATGATTTGATTTGATTATTTGATTGATTGTTTGATTGAGTTGATTTGATTGATTTGATTGATTGATTGATTGAATGATGACCATGATGCGGACGATGATATTGAGGATGATCATGTTGAGGATGATGATGTTGAGGACCAGGAGGATGATGAAAAGAATGATAATGTTGCGGAAGATGAGGTGGAGGATGATGAAGTTGAGGATGCAGATGTGAAGGGAGAGGAAGATGATGATGTTGAGAATGACGATGTTGAGGAGGAGGAAGATGATGATGTCGGGGATGATGATGTTGAGGAGGAGGACCGTTCCCAAGACCTAAGACCACACTTTGCGCGAGCCTGCGCAGTCGAAATGTCAACAGCTCACAAGAGCCCCTTTACACGGTCATTTACAGGAAAACGCGGCCCAAAACCGCGACGCAGACGTTGTGCGAGCCTGCGCAGTCGAACTGCACTTCAAAATTTATACAGAAATTTACAGGAAAAATGCCGGGCCCCAAAACCGCGGCGCAGACTTCGCGCGAGCCTTCGCAGTCGAAATGCATTTCGAGATTTCACAAGAGCCACGTCATACGGAAATTGGCAGGCAAAATGCCACGGCCCAAAACCGCGGCCCACAGTTTGTGCGAGCGTGCGCAGTCGAAATGCATGTCAACATTTCACAAGAGGCACCTTTTACGGAAATTTACCAAAAAAAACACGAGACCAGAGTGAGCACCCTGATCAAGCACCGGCCTTTACACTTACCGTAAGAACCCCTCATTGTGGACACACTCTTTGGGGGAAAACTGGATTTTGCAGATATTTGGAGATGTCAGAATTATGCAATGTGTTTCCTTTGTTTCAACCACCCCACAGACGATTTACGCGGACACAAGTCATTGCTATGAAAGCAGACTGACAAAACTTGTGCAATGAGAGTTTGCAACACAAAGATAGTGTAAGAAATATGTAAGATATTCTAAGACTGTATTCATCCTGCTGCATTGTACGTTGCTGGAGAATCGTGGTTTACCGATGTTTACCGGCCGCCCTGAGGTCAGTGGCACGGAGAAGAAGAGCGTACAAGACGGCTAACCGTCTCAGAAAGCATCTTGGTCAGAAAGTGTCGAAACGCAGCAAGTTAAGGATTTCTGAAAGTTTGGCCAGATGTGCGAAGTAAAATATGTAGAATGTGATGGATGGAAAATTGGAGAAAGGAGACGAGAGTGATGTTTCTAGTGAAATTTCATGATAAAATCAATGATGCAGAGACAAAGTATATTTGGATTCGCGTTTGTTTATCACCAAGCAAAAAAACGCAGTTGTTATTGTTGACTTGAGGCAAAAACAAAAGCAGGCAGAGAGAAGGCAGAATGTGCTGCACCTTGTCAAAAACGAAATGGCGAAATGCCTGAAAAGTTCCCCAATAGAAGCGTAGTACTAAAACGTTCATCCTTTTCGTGGTAGAAATTTTGCATTTGGGTGATCCAAGTCTCTAGCTTGAACATGTAGTGGAGTTGTGGAGTTGGTCAGTTAGAGCTGAAGAGAATACGGTGGGTGACAGATAGCACGATTGTGAGCTGGTCACGAAACTGACATGTCACTACTGAGGAAGCTCAGAACAAACATCATGGAGCCTTGCTGCAGCCTGCTTCAGCTTGAAGGGTTCATAATGTAGTGGATGTCAGCCAAAAATGATCCGCATCATTTCATGATTTTCATGCTGGTAAATGAATTGTGAATGATGATTAGGATCTTATAGGATCTTGCTGTTCTATGCTGTTCTGCGGTTTCGTCGTGTTATGTCATCAATGTCATCCTGCACTGCAAATCACTCAGACTCGTCTTGTAGGAGCTCAGAGGTTCTGAAGACAACGTTGTGCGAGAATTAGGTTCGTGGCGACAAAGCTGCATTGCGAAAGTAGGAGACATCAGGACATCGTGTTACGAATCATTTTTAAATTCATTTGAATTGCTTTTTTCATTTTGTCCTATATGTCATACTATATGTTTCACTAATTTTCACTCTAATCTAGCAATGCAAAGATGACCGATGTGTAGGCAGTAGGCAGGTTGTTGAGTCCGAGTCCGAGGCTTGGAATCAACACACAAGTCGTGGAACCTTGGCTCAACAGTAGACAGGCAAATTCAACAACTCGAATGGGAAAAGATGGGACAAGAAACAAGACAATATTGATTGCAAATATTGCAAGATTGACTCCAAGAGATTGCAAGATTCCAGGTGTTTTGAACCAAGAATTAAGAGATGCCCTCAAAGAGGCATCAGCACGTCTCGATTTCTTGCAAACATTGGGCTGTACTTGTGCAAGTGGACCACATGTAAGTCTTGGTTTGTGGTGGTTGCGCAAATTATTGGTTACGATTGACCACGTTCCTGAGGTTTTGGATTTGGGTTATATAGTTATATGGTACTATATATATAGTACTGTAATATAATGTATATAGGTTGTTCATAGTTTTTCTTACTTTAGGCCAGACATAGCCAGATATCATGTGTTGTGATCGACTTCCTGAACCAAGGATGCGTTGCTGCTGATGAGGGCAGCTGGCCTGGGCAGCGGAGGCGAGTTCAAACAGAAACGCTAAAGCGCTAAACGATGCTATTTTGGTGCTCAAAGAATTTCATCGTCATTCTGTGTGTTGTTCGGTTTGTCATATTACATCGGTTTACAGTACCATGATTTACATCATATAGAGTCTGTTAAACAGTCTGTTGTATGATATTGCCTGTGAACGGCCGGACCTTTAAGATGGCTGCATTATATAGTCCTGCATTAGTACTGCTTTGAGAGAGCAAACCCTCAAGGTCTCGGATTTCTAGTCTTCTGTAAAAATACGTCGATGCACTTGGATGCAGACATATTTTTCCCTTGGCCCATCTTGGCCCATCTTGGCCCTCTCCAAACGCACACCGTCAAAATTCTTGAGGCACTGTGGATCCCGTCGACTCAGTGGGTACACAGAGCGACAGGCTTAGCCTGAAATCAGAAGGATTTGGAAATGATTTGCATATCAAATCATTCAAATCCAAGAAAGCTCGAGGCTTTCAAACTTCCAGTATCTTGCAGTATCCCAAAATATCACACCTGCTTGAATACTTGAATGGGAGATGTTGACCAATGTAAATACTATCGAGAAAGCGAGAGAGAGGGAGAGAGGGAGAGCTACCTTTGCGGGCAATCAGGACCTTGAAATATCTTGAAATACATTGAACATAACCCTTCGCGAAGGCCCATACAGAACAAGGGTCAGTGGATGTGTGTTATGTTTTCTCATTTCTCTGAGGCACCTCTCTTGGTGAAGACCCAGTTTCAATCAGACCTCCTTCACTTGTACTGCGATCTATGGAAAGGCAAGGGTAGGTTGCTGTTTTGAAAGCAAACAAGTCAAACAAGAATGAGAAATCGTGCAGTTTGGTGAGATCTTGAGAGTTCCATTGTCGCAATTGTTACACCACTTGTAGGATCTTGCAGGACTGATTGGATCGACATGGACCGACAGATGGCTCTCTGCCAGGCTGGAAGAGTTTGGTGATAGCAAAACGGCTGAAGTCTAAGTGGCTGAGGCTATGCAACATAGCTTCGTCATGCTTCGGCTTTCTGCCTGACTTATTCCGAAGCAGTTCCTTTCATTTAGCCGATTCATATGCGTACAAATAGTATCATGATGATTCACGATGATTCATGCTATATCATGCACTTCTCCTTCAACTCATGGCACTAACTTCTTCTAGTGATATCCTAAATGTTCGTATTCTCAACTGCGAAGGTCCCTGCTTTGGGTTTGTCCAAATGAGATTTATATCGTCGAACCAGGGTGTGTAGACGCCGATTTTCCTAGTCGGCAACGTAATATCACCATCATGGTGATGCAATGTTCCTTGCAATACGTAGTTATGTGTTCCTGTGGGAACGCTGATTGCTTCTCCCTTCTCAGTGCATTGTGCGAGGTCATGCCGGGGATCATTTGGAAATACTTGATCATCTCCGTCAGTTGTTTGCTGTCAGTCACCCATTTTGCCACCAGAAACTTCGAAAGAGCAGGAGCAGCAATGCATGATAATGAATGTTTCATGGTGCAGTGTGCAGATTCGGAGGAAATTCGATCTCCACACAGTTTGCAAGCCATGTGTTCCTTAATCTTAGTATTGCAGCATTTGGGAGGTGATCATTGCAGAGATGCACGTTCTTGCAAAATTTTGCAACTGTGGATTGCACAAGTATGTGGGAAGTCAATGGAAGTCAGCTTTGCGGATTTTTCATTGTATTTTCATGCTGCAATATGGGATTAAGGGCGCCTCAGCAACTTGATATGTATCCTGGTCTCCCCGAGACATCCCGAGACTGTACAGTACAGGAGGCTATTGATGGCTATTGTTTTTTCTTGTTGCGCCATACTTTCTCTCCCCAGAGTATGAGCTGCGACCTGTAGCCTCCTTGAGCCAAAGTAGGCAAAGCCCCATGATGGGAAAGGAAGGTATAATTGTAGTAGACAGGGAAGTAGTTTTTCTTGATTGGACACAACCACTGTATTTAGTATGTACATGTATTTACTAAACTTTGTTTGGATGTTTTTCATCTAAACTGAAGTGCCAAGGGATTTGCCGATTGGCCAAGCGCGTGAGGGATCAATCATTGTCCGTTCAAAGTCCACGTTGTCAAGCTGTCGCTTGTTGGTACATTCCAACGCGGAAGGCAAAAAAGACAAAATTGTGCAGTCTCTGTTGGCAAGATGCACAGGTCACAAGAAATGCTAGGCTTGCAGAAACAACCTTTGCATCACTCCCAGATGTTTTGGCTGTAGTTATTGCATGTTATTGCATGTTTTGCAAGTGGCTTTTGCATGTCCTTTTGCAGTTGTTTGAGTGGCAAAATAGGATAGGAGTCATGGACTCAATGGAAAGTCATTGCCGACCAAGGTGGCTCTGCTGCTGGGATCCTGTGGCGAAGATTTGCTCAGGGGCATTCAGAAAGTCGCGGCCTGGTAAAGCTGACAGTGAATCGACAGATGCGGAATGATGCGTTGCAAATGCATTGCAGATGCATGTTTGTTATGTTTCTTTGGTGTGTCAGCTGTGAACCGGCTGTCTTTGTAGCTGTTGGATGCTGTTGGTTTATTGATTCCTGAGGCCTGAGGTGATGCCTTGTGAGTGACTCCATCAGTTTCAAAACTGTCTCACAGTCCCGCAGAGGGCCACTGGATGCCACTGGGGTGGCTTTGAGGTGCCTTTCTCATGGAGAAATGGTCGAATAGGAGCCGTCACGCAAGAACACCGTTGAGCAGAGAGTCGTGGGACCAGGCAATATTTGCAAAAAAAAACTATATATATATACTAAATAATGATGATGATGATGATGATGATGATGAAAGGACATCCCTCACGCATTTGTTTTTCATTTGTTTCATGTGTGTACTACAGACAAATGCGGTGTAATCATATGACTCATATCCACTAATTGCTGTATGTATCTCGTATTTTCAAAGAAGGCCTGACATGTCCAAACCCGCCCTTGATCAAAGCGCAGTGCAGGGCAGGTGGATCCAGCCACAGCAGCTGCAGCAGCTGCAGCAGCTGCAGCAGATCCGAAACCTTGCTGCAAGGATCACAGCGCTTTACGCGCTTGGGAGAATTTGTGAGACAATTTGTGAGACATTGCCAGACTGTTTTAATTTCCGGGTTCAACCGCTCGCTGCTACTGTTTGGACACTTCACATAGAAGTAACATTGGCTGACGACATGACAAGACTGGAGACACGCATTTCTCTGATCTCTGCCCCAAAAACAGCCAGAAGCTTTGGTGCTTGTAAGTTGTTACCGGCTTAGGAATGCATCAGCAGATGTCATCATGGCATCGGCAACTTGGACCACAAGATAGTACTTGTACATCTTCTTAGGCATGCAATCTACAATCTACAGATCTTACAGATCCAGGTGAGCACATGAAAAAGATATGAACACATAATTGAAAAAGCGCAGTCCTTTCCAGACTTACTATTTTCAGACTCCACCCAAAGACTTAGCATGCGCTTATCAGAGAGAAGACTTTCATCATGCATGCAGGATAAATATCTTGTTCCCGAGGTGAGTGCTCATACTCAGATTGCCCAAACGGTAGCGGCCATGCCACAGGCTGCTGATGCTTGTTGACATGAGAATGTCCTTTGCAGCAGATAGCTGCTTTGCCTATGATATTGCGAGAGAGAGAGAGAGAGAAGAGGAGACTTCCTTTAATTTGAAATGTTTGAAATGCTGCGTTCTTGTGAGGCGCACTTGCAGCTTTGCTTGGGCACTATGCAGGAGCCAACAGTACAGGGCGAACCGAGGACATGAAATCAGTAGCAACATGTAGCAACATGGACATGTGTGTGGACTGCACTTAAGATCGTAATGTGTAGAAAAGGACAGAAAAGGACTGCACTCAGGATGTTTTGTTCTGACCGCAAAGTTGGTGTTCCATGGTATTCCTAGTTGATTCGTGGCTTCCCCACTCTCAAGATCTCTCAAGTGGGATTTCCATGGAATTCCCAGACATTGTGTGGATTCTTTCGGCCCGTTTAAATCAAAGTGGGAGGATCAATCCAGTTGAGATATGTTGAGATGCTGACGTGTCACCAAAACAACTGATTGATTCCGGAATGCATAGCCGAGTTCGATTTTCCAAAAGCCTTTAAATTCTAGAACGAAGAATAGGCCTCTACGGGTGCTTTGTAAGGAGCTGGCAAAGGCTGCGCCGGGAGCTTGAGGAAAAAAGGGAGCAAGTACAACAAAATCAACGAGGGTCGGAGACATCGTCGGAGACAAAGCTCCGAGGCCTGAGCGGGCTCGTGCCACACTCCTTGAGCATCCGCAGCTGTGTCAGGGGCTATGGTGCTGCAAATACTGCAAAGCACTTGTGGGTAAGCATATGTAAGATTATGTAAGCATTTCATGATGTTTCATTTGGTTATATTTGGTTGCAATTTCACAATATTTCACAGAGGAAAGGGGGACAAAGGGTATACAAAGGGTCACATGTGTGGTCAGACTATGTCAGAATCGGTGAAATCCTTGAGGCTACGCGCTTTTGCATGCACAATTCCTGCTGGGTCTTAGCCTAGAGCCTGTTCTGCCGTGTGGATGCCCAGGTAATATCAGGTAATATCAGGTAATGCTTGTAGTGTGTGTTTGTGTGTGTGTGCATCGCATTTTGATTAGTTGGCCCCAGTGCCGCAAGCTTCAGCCTTCCTTTTTTCATGTTTTTTTTTCAATGAGAATATTCAGAATATTCAATCCAGATCAATCCAGGTGACCCAGGTGTGGTTCAATCCCTGTTTAAGGCACAATATATTCACAATCTATCCATATCTATCATAATCTCCAGGAAACTCATCCAGGGGGCCACATTGGTCAGGGAAACGCCAAGGCCAGATGGAGGTGAAACACAACAGCTCCGTGCTGAAGCGGTACAAAGGGAACGAACCTCAGTGTAACAAACGTGTACCAGGGAGTAAATCGCTTTGTCGATGTATTATATATATAGTAAATATTCTACAATATATATATACATACATATATTACATATATATATATATATTAATATACACGTAAATAGTGTATGTATACGGACGTAGTATATATGTGTGTGTGCGTACATACATCCATGCATTGCATTGCATTACTTTACATTACAGTACATTACATTACATACAATATAATATAATATAATATAATTATATTGTATAATTTTAATTGTAAGTATATAATTATGCTTGTAGTCGGTGTGCGAATGTCCTTTGTCAGAGTTCTAGGCCCCGGACAAAGATGTTCAATTGAAAGCCAGTCTGAGTCTGTTCGACGCGGCACTGAGGCGATGGTAAACACAAAGGCTTTAGGAAGACGTGCTGGAAGCCCAGATATGCGCAGGTCCTGCGCAGGTTGTCTTGTTTGCTTGGAGCAGTGGGTTTCTTCCATGAAACTATGTACAATGTAGAACATCCCAACATATCCCAACTTTATTCATCACTTTATTGATGCCAAGGGCCACGGGATGAAAGGAGGCGAGAAGTTGTGAGAAGTCATGGCAGAAATAGTGGCAACTGCAAATGATCAAATGTGTGATTGCGATTTATCAGCAGGTGGACCACCTCCCGTTTGGGACTTAAACCGCTTAAACCTACTTGAACGAATTTGCCACTCTCAACACTTTGCAAGCAAGCTATTGGCAGCTATTGTTCACTCCTTCCAAGAAGTTGAGCATATGCTCCAAGCGCAGTGTCAGCTTGCACTTCGGGACGCCAAAGTGTTTGGGTTCATTTGACAAAGCTGCTACTAATTCAGGTTGTGCAAAGGCGAGAAATCCGGGGTTTGCTGAGTCCGCTGGTGTTTGGGGATTTCCCAGCTTTTTCAAGTCAATTTGAAGGTATGTGTTTCATGCATGTGCACAGGAAGGCCAGCCCAAAGCTTCATTATGAAGAAATGCTCAAGATGCTTTCCTTACCCATCCCATGCTCAATGGTCCAACAGGATTCCGGGTTCAAGAAGCCAAGCAAAATTTCAGTATTGTTTTCTTCGCAATAGTGGAACATGTTTTGCGCCCTCCAGTCTTGGCAGCTATTCACCAAGCCAGGCAAGCAGTCAGCCTGCTCCCAAGAGCAGATTCAAGAGACAAAATCAGTAACTTCATTCGAGCTCGATGAGCTCGGTGTTCCAACTTGTTTTTTTTGTTTGTTTTGATTTGAAGTGACTTTGAAGTTTGAAGTTACTTTATGTCCAATCCGATAACGCTCCAATGCTGGACCGGCAAGGTCCTGGACTGCAGGGCCCTGGACTTATGTGCTTGGCTTAGGGACAGCCTAGATGCTACATAGTGAGAGATGGTTGTAGATGATTGTAGAATGTGTTTGAACATCTCAGCACTATTGAGACAGTTTCTCTTGATTTGACAAATCCCGATCAAAAAAAGATCACAAGTGATTGACGTAAGGCCACCACCTCCACCCCGTGGTTCAAACGGAGGACAGCAACAGTGAGCACATGTTGAGATCAAACATGCTCAAATGATCTCAACATGATCTCAACATGGTCTCAAGATGATCTCAACATGATCTGAAGATGATCAAATGCATCTTCAGCACAGGATACGCCAAAGGGAGCGGGGCTCAGAGTGAGCTCACTGTCAGTTTAGTTCGTAATCTTCTGCATCGTGTGCAACTTATGCACGACAAGGAATTGGGGCTTTGCAAGATTTTGCAAGTTGTTTTTTTCTACCAGGCCATCTGTTGGAGATGGACTGCAGGCCTGCTGCAGTGTCACATCAGAGTCATCAGAGTGACTAGAATCGCTACTGTAGAATTCAAAGAAGACTATGGCACTGAACCCTCAAGATACTGTCTTCAAACAAGTCCCGTACGCTTGAGGTTTGATAAGGTCTGTGAAGTTGCAAAGCAATGCGGCGAAAATTTCTTGGACCCTGGGAGTCCTGAGAGCCTGGAGCCACGACTGCGCCAATTCGCTACAACTTTTGGCCCAAGCATCAATTTCCGTGCGCAGAGCATAGCGGCATAGCGGGTGCTTTTTGCCCTCCAGGCTCGGACTGCAAAGGGCCAACGTGTCAACACGATTCCCCATCTCTCTCTCTCTCTGTGTTTATAGTATTTTAATGTATTTTATAGTACCATATCCATATGCTACATTATTGATGATATAATAGATACATATTACGCATATGTAGTGTACACACATAGATATTATAACACGTATATCAATCATATTATATAGTCACATCTCTGTATATTATATATATATGCATGTGGTATGTGTTGTGTACGTACATAATTGACATATAGAGGCAAAAGAACAATGAAATACACATGATCAGCATCTGAACATTGTTGGTGGCTAGAAGCAAGGGTCCTTGCCTAGAAAAGGTTCTTACAGATTCTCAGGCAGCCGGCGGGGTGGCAACACATTTGGCAGTTTGTAGAAGGCTTCTCGCACAGATGTTCCAGCTCAACTTGCCAAGAAAAGATCTTCTACCGACGAAGATGCAATGAAGGTGCAAGTACAAACAAAAAATGCATAATTTTATTTATGGATTTATTGAGAACAGTAATGCCATGTAATGCCATGTAATGCCATGTAATGCCATGTAATGCCATGTAATGCCATGTAATGCCATGTAATGCCGTTTGATTTGTATGGTTCCTATGGCATATTAAGTAGAGAAAGGCTCAAAAGTGCAGACTGTCATGCTTCCATATATTTGAAAATGGAGTCTTTATCTAGCTACAGCGGTTTTCCAGCTCGGGGCAACATAGTGAGTGCAAATGGTATAAACTTTAAAAACAATGGTACAAATCATCATATTGCCATGGCACATCATGGCAGATGGTTTCAGACATTTTGATGCCCAGGTCGTAGAATCATGGCTCGCGCACTTCATCGCCTGCTGCCGCGGTTGGCCACTGCGCCAACCTTGTCCACCCGACAGCTGAACACATCAGCAGCTAGGTGCCGTTGCAAAATTGTGGGAGATGATTCCGAGATGATTTGATTTGGCTGAATTTGGCTGTGGGGCCGAGAGACTTTCAGAGTTGGGCCAAAGGTACTTGACAGCGAGTAGAAAAGAAGTCCAGTTCGGATTTTTATTAGGATGTGTTCGGTTGCCTTGATATTGCCAAGTTCATGGCTGCAGTCGAGGAAAACACAGAACAATCAACCAATCCAAATGAATCCAATAAAAAGTCTGGTTCTTGAGATGTTTACACTTCTTTTGACTCTTTACGAATCGATCCTTTCAAATTCATCGCAAGCTCTTGGTGCCAGGGGCTTGACTGGCGGGCATATCATTCCGGGGGAGTATGCTCATGAATAAAAACACATAGTACTACTCATTGATATTCATGAATAATATACTACTTGATCTATTTGAATCGATCAAGTTTACTGCTTGAACGTGTTTGATATCCTTCTGTTCAGAAGCAGAAACCATGAAACACCATGAAACACAAGTCCAGTTCTGTACATTGAAGATCACTGAAGCAAGCTAAAGGCACACATCAAGGAAACTATTGGGATTTCATGAACCCCACCTAGTAAGTGCCGTCTTTGGCAGCTGAAAAGGTTTGTTTGATTTTCTTTGTTGTTTCGGTTCTGTCATTTTTTTGCTACTTGTTGTTTCTGTTTGTTTACTTCTGCTTGTTCCTTTGTGTTTGCTCGGAGGTCAGCAGCGAAGGTGAGCCCTGCAGAGCTCACCAAGATCCTCAGCGAGCGCATCGCCAACTTCAAGGCCGCATGAAGCCCCACGTGAAGATCCTTGAAGTACCACAATGCACGGCGTCCAGAAACATCAATAATGGACAGAAACTCAAACATCTCAAACTTTTGAAGCGATTAACGAAGAGAAGCTGAAAACTGATCAACTTTCCCGAAGACAGACTCCGGCGTCGGCTCGCGACCTTATGATACCTTGCACAGACCAAATGCATTGCACTTATGCATTGCAGACGCACAGGACCAGGCGGATGTCCAGGAAGTGGGCCGAGTGCTCTCAGTGGGTGATGGTATTGCTCGTATCTATGGCCTCAAGGGTGTCAAGGCAAGGGCGGACTTCGATGATAACAAGATGACGACAAGATGACGACATCCTACATATATAATCATGTATATATAATTATATATATATCATATATATATATTATTTATATATACTACATAAACATCCGAACGGCCCGGAAATCGGCCCAGCGTTTTCATCAATTTTCATGTTCATTGTGATTTCCGTCTTGTTGAAAACAGGGCATTTGCCACATGTTTATATCATGGTGGTGTCTTTTGGCACTTCATTGGGATTTATTCATTGTCTTTTGGCACTCCATGGTGGTGTCATTGTGTTTTGCGTTTCGCCACAGCGCCAGCGGTTCTTTTCCATCACTTCAACTCGCGGACCGTCTTTGCAGTGATATCACACACATCAGCATTTCAATGTATGTATCGCCATAGCCAAGCCTTGACATATGTCATGGTCATTGGACTTTGGCTAGACAGGCTACCTGGCCGCATCTTTTTACAGGCCTTCCAGCAATTATCTATTGCACCAGTATGGGCAAGCACCTTTGGGCTGCCTCGCTGGACACGGCGCACAGTCTTTGGTCACCGAAGTACAACGCAAGTGTGCAACGTAACATGAAGTTTGGTCACCGAAGTACAACAGAAGTGTGCAACGTAACATGAAGTGTGTTCACCGATGTACAACAGAAGTGTGCAACGTAACATCAAGCGTGTTCACCGAAGAAGTGTGCAACATAACATGAAGTGTGTTCACCGAAGTCCAACAGAAGTGCGCAACGTAACATGAAGTTTCGTCACAGAAGTACAACAGAAGTGTACAACGTAAAATGAAGGTTGGTCACAGAAGTACAACAGAAGTGTACAACGTAACATGAAGTTTGTTCACCAAAGTACAACAGAAGTGCGCAACGTAACAGGAAGTGTGTTCACCGAAGCACAACAGAAGTGTGAAACGTAACATGAAGTTTGTTCACCGAAGTACAACAGAAGTGTGCAACGTAACATGGAGGTTGGTCACAGAAGTACAACAGAAGTGTACAACGTAACATGAAGCTTGTTCACCGAAGTACAACAGAAGATACAGACATGTGCAACATATCATGAAAGTGCGCAACGATGATGCGCAACGTAACATGAAGTTTGGTCACAGAAGTACAACAGAAGTGTACAACATTACATGAAGTTTGGTCACCGAAGGGCAACAGAAGTGTGCAACTTAACCTGAAGTGTTTTCACCGAAGTACCACAGAAGTGTGTAACATAACATGAAGTGTG
>Ga0126342_10016079_pt1 | contig 13065 bp, 3 predicted proteins | sample Cyp1metagenome_FD_92528 | JGI IMG/M metagenome (GOLD analysis project Ga0126342, IMG submission 92528) | Coral microbial communities from Lord Howe Island, Old Settlement Bay, Australia - Cyphastrea 1 metagenome | ecosystem: Host-associated > Invertebrates > Cnidaria > Coral ... | reverse complement strand
CCACCCCACCCCCTCGGGGAACCCCCGCCCCCAAGGGTATTAATATCTAAAAGTTACCTGGGTTTTCTTCGCCGGTTACATTTCACTGGCTAATTCCCGGCACATATATATTCTGCCGCCTTTTGGATCAGGCCCTCGGTGGACCCAGCACACGTACGAGAGCCGGACGTACGAGACTTCGGTGACTTGAGACCAAGTCCAGCAACAAGTTCCTTGGGATCCCAGAAATCTGCGACGGAGCGGATGGAAAAGCTGGGTGAATATCTACCCATAGGATCCATGGTGCTGCTATATATGGTAACATGAATCCCATCAATATACCCCCGATGTTAGCATATATACCATACATGGATCCTATGGGCTATGACAATAAATGACCATATAAATATTCCCAAATCATGTTGATCATTTTTTTAACATGATATCTAAATTATATTCCCCTTTTGAAAAAGTGGTGCTTGTCTTTTTGTTGCCCAATTTTTGGACTCTCCCGGTTGACTGGGATGATGTGGGGATCATGTCCCCATGAAGATGGAAGACACATGTAGGGCCACATGTAGTATGTATTACCCTCTGGTAAACTAACATAGCCATGGAAAATCACCATTTTTAATAGGTAAACCCAGGTAAATCAACTATAAATGGGTCATCTATACCATGGCTATGTTAAATAACCAGATGGTATGTATTAAAATTTGGGAAGTGCCGTGATGTGACCAATTTTATCATGGCATCGTAGGGGATGACTATTATGGCATCACCAGGACGGTCAGGAAGCCGGGTTTTTGTTGCAGATACAACTGGCAAGAAACAGTTCGCATGATACAGATTCGATATTTAGAATAGATTATATGATTTGACAAAACAAGGTCATCACACTCTAGTGATGTCTAAAGAACAAGGTCCATATGTCCATCACGAGTCAAACCAGTGGGAAAACCGGTAGTCCGAGGCTTCTGTTGATCTGCCCAATCATCTCACCCTGAGATATCATATATAGAAATGATCTCATGATTCATCATTTCTGAATCAACAAAACGTTTATGTCTAGACTATCTGACTAGAATCCCTGATCTTTTCATGATTCATACACAAAATATTTATAGAATCCCTGAAGCTGGCACAACATCAGGGGCTCATAGTTGAGCGATAGCACGATAGCACAAGGGTAAATTTGGATGATTTGCGGGTAACAACCCAATTTTTCTACACACCTCCAAATGAAGATCATCTAAAACGTGGATTTAGGCCCCAAGTTGTCTGGTTGGTGGTTGACCTACCCCTCTGAAAAATATGCGAAAGTCAATTGTTCACCTTATTCTTAATATATGGAAAGTCAAAAAAAATCATGTTCCAAACCACCAACCAGTATTTCATATCATCCCTATGATTCTCCATCGAGAATCCCTGGGCTTTCCAGACATTTTTCCGTGGGTTTGGACCACCACATCAAGGAAGAACCTCCCTCCATAAAGGTGACACTTAAATCCTACAATGTGGGGCCCTCAAGATAGCTAAGTTGGTTTATATTATAACTCCAATATTGCCAATAACTATGGTTTATGGTACTTATAACATCTTATAACTATACTTACTGGTGTTTATAAACCAACTTATAACTAAAAAAACAACATTGTATACCATACCCATCCCCGGCTCAAGAATCACCATCCGTACAGTGACGGAAAACGAGTTCTATCCACCAACTAGAGTTATGTAACATCCATTGACATCCATAAACCATACATAGTATTATAGTCATAATTCTATAATCCAATTACAACATAGTTATAACCCATAGGCTCCATGGTGCTGGTATATATGCTAACATAAAGGGGGTATATTCATGGGATTCATGTTACCGTATATACCATACATGGATCCTATGGGTAACCTAATAACATTGTTATAACCTATAGTTATAACCTATAGTTATAACCTATAGTTATAACCTATAGTTATAACCTATAGTTATAACCTATAGTTATAACCTATAGTTATAACCTATAGTTATAACCTATAGTTATTGCAACCATCAACTGGTTGATCCCAGGACATCCCCCCCAAAAAAAACTCGCCAAGAGTCACATCGTCTTTGGTGAGTCCGTTGCCACGCAGGTCCAACTCTTGGATGGTGCTGTCCTCGTGTAACAAGCCTTGGAGCGATCAGCAAACCAGGGCCTTCTACACGGAAGAAGCTGGTGGATGTTTATCTATGGTACAGTTTTGTGGCCCAACTAACAGCTATTTAATAATGGGTTTATTTAACATTATATAACCCTAGTAGTAGAAAGTATAGGAAAGATAATTCCATTTATAACTGTTAGTTGGGCGATAACGGTATGGGATTTAAGCAGCAAATCAGATGTTCATTGGGAATGAACATCAACATCAAACCCCGATACTTTACGGAATATGAAGGGGAAATTTCATGGGATATCACCAAGAATATGTCTTTGGCGTGTCTTTAAAGTGGATTTTCTTCCAAGAAAATTGGTTCGGTTCATTAAAATGGCCTCCACATAGGGGATCGACGGTAAAAAGTACGACATCTGTGGGGTAAACAGGTCAACCACCATAAAAAGCCGAATGTGCATGTCGTCACTTGTGAAATCCCATGACTTTGGTCTCAACCACAAGGTCGTGCCTAGCAGTTCTGTTTGGTTCTACAGCAAGCCAACTGGCTCCCTATCTGCCTATCTATCCACCCAAAACATCCCAAAACATCCCAAAACATCCCAAAAATCCCAAAACCAAAAAGTTAGCCTAGTCCTGTGGTTCCCAAGTTACCCAACATTTGGGCACCACCATGACCCCAAAAACATCCAAACACCATTTCATTCTCAGGTTCCCGGCTCTTCAACGCCTCATGAAGAAAGTTGTCAGCGAAGCTGGGTTCGTCGGGTAAGAGATCCTGACAGCCGAAGCGGAGCCAAAAAAATGGGTTTCTGTTTGTTGACATTGTGGATGTGTGATAAGTAAGTTGGTTGGTGGATCTCTTATGCTAGCAGTTTGTGATAGTTGGTGTATATTAGGTAAGTTCTATGAGAACGTTTTTGGATTTATGGTGGATATATCTGTCGGTAGATGGGGTAGCAAAAACCAACTTAGAACTGAGGGGCCCCTTCCTAAATGAACCCACAAGACTGGACCAACGATTTAAGGGGATGTAACGGCATGTAGTCAACTGTTTTTACCGATGGGGGTTTAACCAAAATGGTATGGCTGCAACAGCCTTTCTGACAAGATCTGACAAGTACCTAGTCGCAGTGTATGTTTTGGTCGTCGGCAGCCATGTGAAAACCAGCTGGATGAACCTCATTGCGTAGAAGTCTCTACTTTCTACGCCATCCTCTGCCGGGACCAGGTAACCAGCTTCCGCCATGGCTTATCGCAGCTGCACGCCTCCGTTGACCCCAGGTCACATCGCAAAACCTCGATTTTCCTTGGCAAGTGCATCATTGCGAACAGTCGACCTTCGCTCCATCGAACACCCTTTCCTCTTCGGATGAAAGGATCTGCCCCCAATTGACCCAAATCTTGTGTCCAGTCGACTGTGCACACTCCTATCTTGCATAGAAAAAAGTAATCAAACCATCCAAATAATCGGCAGCACATCAAAACGTCTGGAAATATTGATGGGGACATGAAATTAATCTGCGGAAAAAACCGCAGAAGCAATATGTACCTTCTGGTAATTTAACATACAGTAGCTATTGAAATGGCCATTTATAGTTAATTGATTTGCCCATTAAACAAAATGATTTTCCATATTTATATTAGTTTACCAGAGGGTAACACATGGGAAAAACCTCCACAGGTCTGAGTGCTCACATTAAACCAGAGTTTCAAGACCATAAATGTCGTGGTCCCAGCACAAGCTTGCAACCCATGAATCATTTCTGACGGTCTCTTTCTATCTAACCTTGTAACAACTCAAAAACAATAGAACACTTATCTAGTCATGTCTGTTCTTCTACCTATATATATATAAATATGTTTTATATATATATAGAAATATATAGTCTTGCCACTTGCCTCCTCCTTTTTTTACCCTATGCAACCAAATGCTGTGATGCTTTCCCATGGCCATCCATGGCCAGCCTTTCACACTCTACATTTTGTTGGATATTCCAATTTGTAGCAAACAATTGAAGGACTAAACTACAAGCTGGTGCCGTGGTTTGTTAGGTAACTTTGTTTATGACTAAGCAGGCAAACAGCATTTTGTTTCGAACTAGTTCATTATATTATGGGTTTAAAACGCAAGTAAGGTTCAACTGGGGGGCAGCGGCAGCCATCTCCATCCATTTGCTCATGTGGACCCGACCGCCTCCGCGATCATCGCGCACGCCGCCGGACTTCCCAGTCGTAAATCCGGACGCCAATGAAAGCGCCTCTTCCCAGGGTCGCCGAGACCCCCGTGGATAGCGAACGAAGTTGACGCATATATGATATCGGGGTTTTCATAAATATGGGTACCCCAAATAGGACCCCAAATCATCCCAAGATTAGACCATTTGAGTATTAAATCCCATGGTAACTTGGAGATTTGCCTATTTCAGGACCCCCCCCCATATCTTCTGGTTGGTGGTTTCAACCCCTCTGAAAGATGTTACTCTTTATTGCTCTTTATTGGGGAGCCACGGGGCGGACGGACAACCCCGCAGTCAATATATGGAAAAATAAAAAATGTACCAAACCACCAACCAGTCTTGGTCAATGGATGTTTTCTTTGGGGGGAATATAACGAAGCAGTTATGTATATATATATAGGGACAATTGCCTTGATTCACTATGATATATGGGGGATATAACGAACCAAGTTAATGGGGTTATAAACCAACAAACATAACTGGGGGTCCTCATCTTGTAATATATGATCTAATGGGGATATATAAAGATTCTTTAGGCACTAAGCATGGGGCTACCATATGATTGAATATAATAGTAACATGATGTAATGGTCATTTCATGAATTTTAATGACATGTAGTAGTAGAACAGAGATATTCATGGCCACTGAATTTTGAGGTACACTATTGACAAAGCCACATTGAGCATCATGGAGCCCCTATGGATCAAACCACTTTCTGGGAAGGTACGACTAACACAGTTATGGCCCTTAACAGTTATTTTTATGGCTTTATAATGATGTATGGACCCATATAACCCTAGTTATAGGAGTTATTGTTTTCCATTTATAACTTCTACTTGGGCCATAACTGCAGTCATCATACCCAAACGACCAAACGACTTCCTTTTTGAACGGCTGCATAGGGACCATTTTTTGATTTCATTGTGGAGCGAAGGAAGGAGTATCACTGCACCACCAACCGGATGGTTGACACCCATCCAAAATAATGGTGCAGGATTTCGCAACCATCCACAGTATGTGGCAACTCCCGAAAAAATAGAAAACATCATGAAAAGACAGGTATCACTAAAATTGTTTGTACTACGTATAATTGATGTTATACAAAAGGCATGTATCACTAAAAAGTTTAGTATGATGTCAATCCTCGTTTTTTGGGGTTGCTAAAGCTCGCCCACATGAGTCAACCTATGTCAAGGGATGATCCAGTACTTAAGGCCCCTGCTTAGGTGACTTTACTGTCCTAAACTTAGGATTTATGTCTATAGTTTCTAATGATTTTATTAATGCGGTTTTAATTGATTTTAGGTATGTGCTAAAGCTATGAGATTTTCCAAACCGGGGATGCAGTGATTGCTCTTGTTCCGGGACCATCCAGGATAAATCTGGGATGACGAATATATGTGTACACGTATATGCTGTATAACTATATTAACACACATATTAATACATATCAATACATAACTATACAGCATATACATATATGTCTACTTCACCTTAACAAAAATTACACATGATGTTAATGCATTTGGGTGGGTTTGAGCGATATCCCTCATTTGTGGCAATGTGAACAATGTGACAAGGGAATATATGATGTTTCACCAGTTGATTTTTTTTTACGTATGAATCCGCAATTCGTATTCAGCATGGTAGTATAATATAAACACATATAAAAACATACAAGTATTTCCAACACGTGACCGGCGAGTTAACACCAAAGTAATTATAGCCGTCAGAAACATATCATAACATATCTAGCTATATCAGCCATATTGACAAAGCTATAAAAACCAACATATCAACGATATCAAACTAAGGCATAATATCAACACATATCTAATGTTATCCATCATATTATCCAACAATATCCAACATATCACATATCTAGCATCAGGTCACTATATGTCACTATGAAAAACATCGAAGTGTTGGATTCCGAGTTGCCACAGCCTCAGCAAATTCCGAGCTTCCCCACACTGGTGCAGATTCATCGTCGCGCAGGTGTTCCGCTTCCATGACCTGAGAAAACCCCGCGGATCCTTGCGCGGTGAATGTAAAAAAATACGCTATACATGGTTAGTACTACAAGATGTATATATGTACTATTTTAGGTTATTAATTTGGAGGTACAATTCTAAAATGAACCATCACCACCTATCCATATATCAAATCATATAAACATAATTCTGTGATATTCTGTATATATATATATATAGCTATACACCTGTTCCAGTGGGTGTACCAATTGCAGCGACCACCAAGAAGGATTGAAAGTCATCATCTTCCAATCAGACTGTCTCTGAAAATTTGATAAAAACTTTGCCTCTTGGGCATTGGGAACATGATGAGTTCATGCGTTCATCGAGTGAATTCTGTTTCGGGAAGCGTTCATTGCGTTCCCGGCAGCGTCCATCTCATCCCCAGGTCGAACGAAGCGCAATTCACCTGCGATCGATCCACAGGGAGTGCACCACTTGACCCTGGCTGCCCCTGGCTGTTCCACATGTCATAAGGGTTTTTGGTTACGGTTTGCTTGAAATGGCAGTGTGTCAAAACCAATAGTACCCCTGTAGTTCACATCAAAATAGCTGGTAAATGGAATGTAAATGGATGTTCATCCCCCTAAAAATGGTATTAATAGGTATTGATCCATAGCCAAATTTCAACCATAGCTACTCCAAAATGGTCAACTTGGCCATGCACTGGGTGTTGCCATGTCAAGATCTGTTGTAGGAGAGGTGTCATTTCACCGGTTTTTGTGATGTGTTGGGATATCTATTGGACAGGCAATTGGACACAAGTCCCCCAAAAAGATCGGCAAGACCCGTGCGGCCTGGAATTTGTGATTTTCCGATCGGATGTGTTGTTTGTTCATTTATTTTACCCATACAAAAAGCTATGGAAAATCACACTCTTTAATAGGTAAATCAACTATAAATCTGCTATTTTCAATAGCTATGTTAGTCATTACCAGAGGGTATGAGTTTCATGGTCAAATTTCAGCAGTGTATCCTATTTTCCCAGGATTTTTTGAAAGATCATGGCACATTTCCACGGCATTTTCCGGGAGTGTCCAACTCTTGACCCACCCGAACGCAAAGCCAAGTGACTTCCTTTGCCGCACCACAAGGGTTTGGAACTATCGGGCCATTCATCGGGCCGCGCCTGGCACAAGGTGGTGACCCCCGGATTAATAAGTTGCTTATATATTTATATATACTATATATAAATAATAAACCTCATTAACCATATGTCTCTCATATAATTATAACCCTCATTAACCATAGATATGTTCTCCGTAAACATGAGTTCTTGGAGCTATTTAAGCTAGACATAGGGTCAACCGATTACCAACTACCATGACTACCGATATCATCTATGATATCTATACTGTAATCAAACACGGCATTCGGAAACATCCACCTAATATAATCATAGATTCGATGCAGGTTTTCCCATATTAAAACATATTAAAACCACTTAGAGTCGCTCCATATTAAAACCAGAGATCTTCAATTGCCACATCACCGGAGGGTCATCTAACTTGGCTCACAACAAGTTTTTTTTCCGGCTGAAGAATGCTGGACTGACCTGATTGCTAGCTATTATCATATGGCCACTTTGGGATGAAACTATATATATTTATAAATATATAAAAATGAAAATAAAAATAAATGTATATATATATATATAAATTATATCATCACTCTTTCACTCCTTCACGGGATAGTTCCAATATATCCCCATTCATAGACGATGCCAGATATTGGAAACGCTCAATGTCTGACTCAGTGCTTCGCCCGTTGGGTGAATCCTAAAGGGCAACATCCCGCAGTGTCGAAACGTCCAAAGCGTATCTACCGCAATCTACAGCTATGGCCCAACTAACAGTTATTTTGATGGGTTTGTAATGATATATGATACTATATAATTATGGTTTATTTCATGATATATAACATTATATAAGCCTAGTTGTAGGAGTTTTTGTTTTCCATTTATAAATGTTAGTTGGGCCATAACTGTACCTACTTAATCTCAGATCTACTCTCTGGAAAGTGTTCATGTATGGATAGTGTGCCTATTCACCATGGCTTCTCGAGTTTTGATGCTTCGCACAATGGAGACCCTTTTCGCTCGCCTGAAGCTGCAGCTGCTGCCGCAGGTTGCACATGACGAACCTGGCTGGTTGCGCTTGCGCATCCAAATCATCCACAAATTTGAACCACCAGTTTCCAAATGCAAAGGATTGTGCGTCTGCGGGCAAAACTTATACACCCCCCGCAGAATTTTGCCTGGAACCCAAACAAATGTTGCATTATATCATGATTATATTATATATTATCATATCAAAAAGATTTAAATGGGAGATCTTACAAACACACTGTTGGGGGTGCTATGCAAATTTAGTCAGTATCCGTACGTATCGAAAAGGGTGCAATGGAACCTCTTTCGGCAATATAAAAACACAACACATGACAAAATGAATGTGCAAGAAGAAGCGAATTATCTAGATTGGAGTTATCTAACATATGTCATATGTGCAAGGTTTGCTATGCTCTGGACGTGGGGAATATCCTTCAAATTCTGGCACTTTTTGAATCCGCTCTGTGCCCCTCAAAAAGCCATGCTTGGGCTCTGACCGATATGGCCGATAAACCATGACAATCTACAGTTTTGGCCCAACTAACATTTATACCATCTGGTTATGACTAACATAGCCATTGAAAATCACTATTTTTAATAGGTAAACCATCTACAAATGGATCATGTTCCATGGCTATGTTAAATAACCAGAGGGTAAATGGAACTATGACTCCTATAACTAGGCTTATATATCATGAAATAGACCTGGTGGGTGGTTGAAAAACAATCTCGAAAAATATGAACGTCAATGGGAAGGATGACATCCCATATATGAAATGGAAAAATAAAACATGTTCCAAACCACCAACCAGTATATCATTATAAACCCATTTACTGTTAAGGGCCATAACTGTAACTCCATCAAAATCTTGGGAACTCTTGGCCAATACACCGCATGTGACTTGCTCCAAGCAGCGACAACTTTTGGAGCTGCAACTCGTTCCGCGTCTGGCACAAGATCAGTGGCTGAATTCACGGTGCGCGCAAGTTTTTAAGTACTCATGGGGTAATAGCTAAACACTTATAATATCTTATAATATCTTATAACATCTTGAAACCATTTTAACATTCTGATCAAATGCGATCTACTTCCAAAAGTAGGATGATCAACAAATTTGATCACAAAGGCGCAAAGCATTCAGGTTCACCCACATCTTTGTCATCTCAGGTTGGTTCAGTGCAAAGTGAGTACCATTCGGTACACCCAAAACAAACCTTCGCTAGCAGAAAAAAAACGCAATCTGGGACTTTGATGCGGCTGAAACCAATCACAACACCCCTTCACCCCAGTCGAATCCCTTCGACACATCAACTTTTCACTTTCATCCTGATCCGCTGGAAAGGATCCCCATCAGCCGGCCTTGAAAGTGGTATCCTCAACACCTGTTAGCTCCAATCCCAGCGCTCCCAGCCTCCTCGTCCAAGGGTAGTGGCACATAGAGATTCTGCGTAGGATCTTCTGGTGGATCTCAGCATCTGCAATTCCGAGAGTTTTTTTCGCCCAAAAAAACGCCAAACAACCCAAGGATGTCCAGAAACAGAGCGTTGATCAATGGTTTGTGAAACAATTGAGGCAGCCCTAAATGGATTTATGTGTCCATAAATGGGGGTACCCCAATAGCTGGAAGGTTTATAGTATTTTATAATGGAACGTCCTATGCAAAAGGATGATTTAGGGGTACCACCATGTTAGGAAACCTCCATTTTTTCTAATCAACCAACCAGTGGAAAAAAACGACATCGTTTCCGGTCAAATCCGAGCTGGCAATGGGGCTATTCCCAGCTATGTTTGTTGGTGTATAAACCCGATGAAAAATATAGGTATATCTACCATAAAGCCAAGTGAAATTAGAGTTATGTGGCCCCCAACTTAGCTAACTACTAAGTAGCACCACCTTGTATAATGGGTATCATTAAAACATTCATAAACATTCATAAACCATAAATAGGTATTGGAGTTATAAACCAACTTAGCTATCTAGGGGGTCCCACTTTGTATCTGCTTCAATATACTATCATGTCGTAAGATACACATAGCTCCTTAGCTCCCGCGTAACCACCGGATAGCATAAATACTATCAAAATCTCTAGAATGGGGGGTGTTTGACTAGATTCCCGGATTACTTTATGCTCTACTACGTTTTTACTTGATCACCTCACTTCCTGATGGGTGTGGATGTGGATGTGTGAAAATCATCACGTCCGCAAAATGTATATCAAAATCATATAAACTAATCATATATAATCAAACATAATCATATATCATCATATACCATCATATATAATCATATATCATCATATATCATCATATATCATCATATATAATCATATATCATCATATATATAATCATATATAATCATATATAATCATATATAATCATATATAATCATAAATAATCATATATCATCATATATATTATCATAAATAATCATATATAATCATAGTATTTCTTGGATTCTAGTGTTCTATATTATTCTAGATTCGAGATCCAAAAGTCATGACACATGGCAGGGTGGATTCAAAGAGCTATTTGCCTAGCTTCACCCGCGATACACATCCCGCAGAAGGCAAGTGGTAATAACCTAGGTTTATGGTAGATATCCCATGAAATGGGAGAAAATCTATGGGATAATGTGTGGGATATTAATGGGATAATATGGTTAATAATCAATAGATATTAGTATGGTTATTAATATCTGGTTGGTGGTTGACCTACCCCTCTGAAAAATATGCTCGTCAGTTGGGATGATTATTCCCAACTGAATGGAAAACTCAAATTCATGTTCCAAACCACCAACCAGTAACATGGAATAGATAATAATAACCAAAATCCAGTTCGGCGACGTTATTAACGTGGGATATACCCAGGTCCATATTGCAATGGCTTATGAACTTCTTGATACTTCTGGGTGACTTTCTGTGCAAGAAAACTGGAATCGAAGATTTTGGAAGATGCACTCCCAAATGGCTGCACATTTAAGTGGTAATTCCATTCCCCAAAAGGAATCTTAATTTGATGCTGTATTCTCCGATACTTTCTATTAAACACTTATTCCCCAAAGATTTTTTCGGATTTCCCATGTTTTTCGCAATGGCCCTTTTCGGTCTTTTTTTAACCCCAAGTCTTCCAAGTCTTCCAACGGCTCCGAGGTGCTTTGGAAGGCCCTGCGACTTGGAAAACAAAGGTACTGCATATGTGGAGGGTGCAGCTTCTCCGCCTCAGGAAACGCGGTTTCAGAAACGCCCTGGGTGTCTCACCCTTGAGATATCTTGAGATCATTTTTTGGAAAAAGAGGGGGCTTTCAGCTGAAATGCCGGGACAATGAATGGTATACAGTATATCTATAATATTCTGTAATATATGTCATATAATATGACTGAGGATCAAAATGTGTCACTCCTGAATCTCCTGAGTCAGTGACAAATAAATGCCCAACCCAACAGCCCAGCGTGTCAGGACCCAATGCACCGTGATGATACGATCTATCGCTTTGGAGTGGTGAATTAGTCATCCTCTCATCCCCTCCTTGCCGCTTGTTTTCCGACAATCCCTTGAGAAAATTCAATGGAAACAATATGTATTCAAAACAATCAGCCATGTCCAAACTTCTCCTCCCAAAGATTTGGGATACCCTCCTATACACATTCATAGTTCCATGGGGATAAAACACATTAAAACACCATTTGTAGATCATTTCCCAATGGTTTTCCCGTGGCTTTTCCACATCGTCACATCCGAAGCTGTACCCAGGAGACCTTGCGGCCCCGTTCCCTGCGGTAAAGGTCGCTGCGTCCCCAGCTTCCACCGGAAAGGGCTCTTCCAAGGCAACACCCGTCAACGCCTGAGGCGGACCACAAACAACCTCCATGGTACCTCCATTGCCAGTGGCTCTTCAATGTTTCAAACATGATCAAACATGAGAAGCACCATTTTATATGTTTGTGTGTCTGAAAAACTCAGTGATGATTGAGACCCACCATTGATCAAAAAAACACTTATACAACGAAAACACCTTTTTGTTTTTTGCCCACCCAAAATGGTGATTTCGTTGTAGAACTAAGTGGTGATTGATCAATTTTGTTCGGGTCGCCTTTGAGAAAAAGTCTTGGAGCCATTTTCTGGACCATCGGCTACTGGGGACATGCCCATTTCGTGACCAGCGAATTTCTGACCATCCAACAGCATCCGAACCAGCTAGGTGCTCCTACTTAGGTTTAAAAAAAATGTTTATCACTAGGCCAACTTTGGGGATTATGTGAGGTAGAACGGGACATCTATATATGTATATATAGAGAGAGAGAGTTATCTCAATATATTTAAATATATAATTATATATATATATTTATATATGGAGTCATATATTTATGATATAGTCATGTATACATATATATATATACATAGTTATATATATATATATATACATAGTGTGAATGTCTGCTTTCAGCATCCAACTGACAGGTACATGGAACCTTTGGCTGAACATGCCGTTATCCGACAGCCGTCGGCTCTGGGAGCTTGGTAGAAGGGCGGGTAGGGTATCCGCTTG
>Ga0126342_10016078_pt1 | contig 13065 bp, 10 predicted proteins | sample Cyp1metagenome_FD_92528 | JGI IMG/M metagenome (GOLD analysis project Ga0126342, IMG submission 92528) | Coral microbial communities from Lord Howe Island, Old Settlement Bay, Australia - Cyphastrea 1 metagenome | ecosystem: Host-associated > Invertebrates > Cnidaria > Coral ... | reverse complement strand
TCATCTCATCTCATCTCATCTGACCTCTTCTCACCTCATCTCTCATCATTCTCATCTCATATGTCATCTAAGTTCTTCTCAACTATTTTCATCTCATCTAGGCACTGCTTAACCTTTCTCATCTCACCGAAGCTCTTCTTAACCCATGTTCGCTCTTCTGTACAACAGAAAGCTCTTACTGTCAAAGAGAACCTCTTATACACAATAACCGTTGCACGCAGAAAGCTTTTGCACGGAGAAGCTTTATCGAATTCTAGACACGAATGGCGGTTTGCCAAAATGTCTTTTCCCGGTTTGGTTAATAAATTGTAATTCCTTGCGTGCCGCTTTTTGTTTGGTCTTAAAAACTATGTTTTGTCTAAATAGTCTGAAAATGTCTGAAACCCTGCATTTTATCTTCCATGATTGAAACCTCAGCTAAAACCTGCAGGAAATGCTAAGGCGCGTCTGTATGGAGCTAGTGATGAGTCATGGAACTACAAATGCTCATCCGCTGCAAGGCTTGTCGTTGCCTTTGCTGTCACTGTTGCTTTTTTCAAGCAGAAAGGATAAACTACATCTCTGGCGGCGACTGGGTCGCGGGTCAGCCAAAGCCGCTTTTTGCAACTCTTGCTAGCGCATTGCTAGCGGGGATCTAGCGGGTAAAATTACGTACAGATTCGCACAATTGAACAACAACCTCAAAAATTAAAGGAAAATGGTTGAATAGCACAGAAATTCACTAAGACATCCTTAAGTTTAAGGCGCTCAGTGTTGCATCCGAACTTTTCTTCATGTTGAAATAACAGGTAGCCAAGAACACATTAAAAATATCTTTGAACATGGATGTGAAAAAACTAGCGCAAACCTAGCAGGTTTGCTAGCGCTGCCTAATTGGTGAATTTAGTTGCGTGCCGCCTCATAACGAAGAGGAACAAACACTAGGTCCACACTAATTTCAACCACTGGCACAAAACTTCTGTCAACTATGGTCAGATGCATACAAAACTTTTTTTATCTTTTTTTTACAGTAGGCACAAAAAGAATCAAACAGATTTACACATGGGGAACCTTTTACACAGAGAAGCCGTTACACACAGAAGATTTTGCAGACAGAAGCTTTTACACAGAGAGAAGCGTTTTCACAGAGACCCTTGTACGCACAGAATGGCAACAGAATCCACAAAGTACTTCCCAGTACGACTTTGTACTGCAAGACTTGCACAAAGTACTTCCCAGTACTCAGTACTACTTCGTACTGCAAAGCTTGCAGAAAGTACTTCTCAGCACTACTCTGTACTACAAAGCTTGTGCAAAGCACTTCCCAGTACTACTTTGTAATAACAAGACTTGCACAAAGGACTTCCCAGTACTACTTTGTACTACAAAGCTTGCACAAAGTACTTACCAGTACTACTTCATACAACAAAGTTTGCACAAAGCGCTTCGCAGTACTACTTCATACTACAAAACTCGCACAGAGAAGTTTTTACACCGAAAACTCTTAGAAACTGCGATTTTTTGCTATTTACACAAAGAAGCTTTTTCATAGAAACAGTTTTAGACACAGAAGCTTTTGCACACAAATGCTTTTACACGCAGCAAGCTCTTACACAGAGAAGCTTTTACACACAGAAGATCTTACACACAGCAAGCTTTTACACTCAGAAACTTTTACACACAGCGAGCATTTAGACACAGACAGAAGCTTTTACACACAGCAAGCTTTTACACACAGCAAGCTTCTACAAACAGCAAACTTTTACACACAGAAACCTGTACACAGAGAAGCTTTTACACACGGCAAGTGTTTAGACACGACACAGAAGCTCTTACACACAGCAAACTCTTGCAGACAAACTTTTACACTTTTTACACACAGAAAACTTGTACACACGGCAAACTTTTACACACAGAAAGCTTTTGCACAAAAAACCTTTACATAGAGAAGCTACTACACACAGCAAGCTTCTACAAACAGCAAACTTTTACACACAGAAGCCTTTGCAAAGAGAAGCTTTTACACACAGAAGCTTTACACAGAGGAACTTCTTACACACAGAAACTTTTACACGCAATGTCAACAGAAATTGCAGCTCCAAAACCGAATCTGGGCGCCGAAACGAAAGAAGGACGATTTTGAAGCACTTTTTTTAAAAAATACTTTTTTAATGGATTTAAAAATAAAATGGTCAGCCGGTCAGCGCCAAAATTAAGAAAAGTCTGCTGACAAATCACCATCGGAATCGCAACCTTCATGCAGCCACTCCAATACGATTTGTGATGCCCAGCTGCAAAAGACCATAGAATTACGCATGCAGTTGTTACAGTACGACCTGCACCACCAAGTGGCAAACCAAAATGTATCTACGCGGCAAAAAAAACATCGAAACGAACTGCCCGCGCCCGCCCGCACAAAGCAGCTGCCCTTCACCTGCAGCCACTTTACGCCCAAAAACATGCAAACAAAACACAATGTTTCGCGCTCCGGCATCCTCCCCAACACAAGCCCCTTGCAACATTCATGCGGCCATTACAATGTGATCTGCACCACCAAGTGGCAAACCAAAATGTATCTACGCACATGGCAGCACAACATGGAAACAATCATACAGCCACTCCAATGCGATCTGCAACCGCGGATTCCACAAGATCATAGAACTACACACATTTCACAAAGTCACAAATTCACCACTTCTCCACTTCTCTAAGTCACCGCTTCTCCAAGTCATCACTTCCCTAAGTCACCACTTCCCAAAGTCAACCCACTGCACAAAGCCATCACTTCTCTGAGTCACCACTTCTCAAAGTCTCAAAGTCACCATTTCACTAAGTCAACCCACTTCACAAAGTCACACAAATGTATTTGTCCGTAACTCGGAAGATTGCTTGCCAACTTCCTTTGATAATCATGATTTTCCACCAAAAGTATACGGTAGTACAACTTGCGTTGACTTACAATACTGTATCACCATGCATGACCAACCCTTTGATCCTACGGCTGAGGCGTGTGATAAGCAATACGCATTTTAGGTTAAAGTCTAACATGTTTCTTAACCATGGACCATGGCCCATCCATGACCCTTTGGCCATCCCTAAACCTATCCCTTCTGAGCCGGCCATGCCCCCATTCCTATGCCCCTGTAAAGTTACTGTACCCAAAGGAAATTCCATATTAAATAATGTTAAGTTCATATCAATTAAGCACCCCCCGAATTAATCACCCACATTCCAAACATTTTTGGCAATACTACTTTGGGTTGGTTCCTCCCTATTAATCAACATGGGTGGTCACCCCCTGCTAAACAACACCCTTCTGGAAAATCCTAATTTTGTGATTAAATGTGATTAAACAACTAATGGAAAACCAATGGAAAACCGATGGAAGCCCAATGGAAGAAATGGACAACCAGTGGGTTTTAAAGCATTTCTCGTACTAAATCCCATGAATCCCATTGAAAAACTAATGGGTTCACAGCATTTGTCATACTAAATCTCACGAATCCCATTCCAAATGTCACGAATACCATTTTTGGTTTTGCTGTTGATTATTTGGGGTGAAAACCTTCTCATGGATTTAGACCTTCTGGGGGTTATGGAAAAACGAACTTGGCATTACGTACTTTGACAGATTCTTTTTTCCAAATAGAGTCTTATAAGTATTTGTTCTTTACCCGAAAATCTGAAACTATTTTCTTGTTTAATAGCATTTCTTTAATTCTTTACAAAGTCCCTGACTGTCTTTTTGGCACTGCTCAAGTGAGCAAATCACTGAAGGTGACACTTAGGCACAAACGTCCCAAAAAAGGTAATCAATCAGGGGTATGCTTTGCCACTGGCAACATGTTTCACGATGCAACCCAGGAATAACAACCACGTATTACATACCTTCATGCTATTTGTATCTATTTGTCACTCTTCCGGGATGCCCCTGCAGAATGAATCAACCCAAAGGGACGAACATGAATTGAACTGACTATCCTTTGGTCAGAGGTGGCAATGGGAAATCCGCTATATATCATTATATATCTATATCTCTAAAAAATACAGATATAATATGATATAATCCCCTATAAATTGAGCTTTAAAAATCCTCTATCACATGTGGGGATTTGATGGTCACCTGCAGCCTGAAGGCGCTTCAGCTCGTCTGCTGCCTCCTTCAAAATCTCCGGGATTTTGCGCACGGGAACGCCCAAACCTAGGCGCCCAAGGGAGAAATCATACTATATAAATATATATATATATGTATATATATCCACCTATATCTCGTATACCTCACGTTTGTGTCAAAGAAAAAAATATCACCATATCTAGTAATACATGACAAATGCATACAAATGCAGTAACTTTGATGCTTCAGTAATGTTTCGTATAGGCATCTTCTTCGGTTTCCTCTAATATTGACCTATGCCCATTGCTGTTGAAGCAGCTCTCTTGTCGTGTCCGGTCGAACTCGGTCACCTTGCACAGTTCCCCGTTGAAAGGCTCGGCAGAAGGCATGGCAGGATACAGCTCCTGTGAAAACGGAGCCAGGCACAGCCTGGTGATCATTCCCTCTGGAATTCTATGGCTTACCTGTCCTGAAGAAACCCGGTAGCATACACACACACACATATATATATATATATATACACATAATATGTATGTATATAAAGTATATATCTATATATAGATTTAGATAGATTTAGATATACTTGTATATTTCATCTCAATTTGCTTTGGTCTTCCCTTGAGAGGAGACAAGACATGATATGACTATGGGGAAGCTGACAAGTTATTAGCTCTTGAAAAAGAAAACCCAGCAAACTTGGTCACGGAACTCAGGTATCTGCTTCAAGGTAGCCCCTGGAATCCGATTTGAGGAGCTTGAAGGCCTTTGTTCGAATGATGCTGAATCTGATACCGTCTCGTTATGCCACGGTCACCAACATGTTGATGGAATATCACCAAATTTCATGACATATTTGATCCCATGGATTGCTAATGGATTGATTGATGTTTCCTTTTTTCCTTAACATCATTTAATATTCACTGGGTGTGTTACGGTGTGTTCACCCACCTCCACCTCTGTCCTTCATCAGCAGCGCCAAGTCATTCCAGTGAAGGCTGCGATCCAAGCCTTAGGCTCCAGCCTGCCTTATGTCTGGAGTATGTCTCTAATATCTGTATAAATTGATTAATATAAGATAAGAATTAAATAAATGGTGCGCAGTGCGTATACAGAAACTTGATCCATACTCACCTGGGTTGTTAAACTGGGGGATACCCCAAAAAATGGTCTGCCGTCATTTCAACATGATGCGATTTCGTCATTTTGGGGTACCCTCTGGCAATTTGACACAGCTTTATATGGAAAATCAGCATTCTTAAATGGTAATCATCCAACCAAACCATTAAATGGGCCATCTTCCATACAAGTAGCTTTTGTTAAACTACGGGAGGGTATTTAATAATTTTAATATCAATCCCAATGAATTTCCATCATAAAATCCAGCTAAATCCAATTAACTCCCATTTAATCCCATTAAATCACGAATCTTCATGGGGATTCCCCTTTTTTTCCATTCAGAAACTCATGAAGCGTCCTTCCTTCTCCAACTCCATGGCTGCCACATGCTGCGCAGCGCAGTCGCGCACGTCGACGAAACTCATGGAGTCGTTGCGGCACTTTCCATCCGGCCCCGCGACGCCCTTCAAGAGCCAGTTCCTGGGGCTGTGGAGGACACACAAACATCACATATCTCCATGTACATAGCATAGCATAGCATAACATAACATTACATTACATTAACATTAACATTAACATTAACATTAACATTACATTACATACACACGCACACATCTATCTATCTATCTATCTATCTATCTATCTATCTGTAAATATGCATATATATATATAAAACAACTAGTATATTATAACACTACAATAATAAAATTGCACATGTATCCTCATGTACTGTATCTTATTGTATATGGTAGATTATGCGGATATGATGTATGCATATCATTGCATATCCATGTGTGCATTCGTAGCTTATTCATACTCAGGTGCAATCGATTTCAATTGCTAAGCTTCAATATTCTGGGCAAACCAATGAAAACCTCGCTGTATTGGGGGAAGTTGAAACATTAGTTAGACCACAAAAACAAACAAATCATTGGAGAATACTGGACTGTTCAAAAATTGCGAACTGCGAAGACCTCTCGTTCCCCATTCAATTTGCAATATTTATTTGGGGTAGTGAATTAACCATTTTTGAACGGACCCAAATCAATGTTGTCGATAAGATATTTCACGACAAATCCTCAATTATAGCCTCCGTGTATCCTTTTCTTTGAACTATACTGCAACTATACCCCCATTTTACGGTTGGTTTATGTTTTTTTTTGCATTTTCTACACACCCCAAACGGCTTAGCCTGGCTGTGGCCATGCTGCGGCTGAGGCTCCGAAAAGATCCCATGGTCATATTCACCTAGGCCAAGATCCCATGGTCATATTTGGTTGTTTTAGTTGATTCCCTCAGGAAATCAAACATGGTAAAATCCATGATCCTCCATGAAGGTCCCAGGCCTCGGGTTGCAACATAGGTCCCAGCACCATGGTTGGGCAAATGGTGGCCAAACGGGTACCTGGCAAGGTGCTGCAACGAGTGTGTGCCATGTGTGGGGTTTAGGGTTGGAGTTTGGGGAATTTTAGACATATCCTGTCAGTTGTTATCTTCAAATCATCCTTTCCTACGCATGTTTATATGTTTGCTAAGTGACAATCCAAGTGTCCTTACATCCAGTAGCAAGGCAAACGGAGACAACATCTATACACCGTAGTATCTCTCTCGATGATATTCACTGAGAATTGATCCCATCCCGGCTCTATCGAGTTTCCTGGTTGATCATATCCAAAACTTGGTCAGTTTTACATCGCTAAATTGGTGATGGAGTTAAATGGATACTCCGTTGAAGATTAACATGGAACGTGCTACGGCCATCTTCTTGAGAAAACACAACTCCAAAACCTCATTCACGACCATCAATCTGATATAACCCTCCAGTAAACTATATAACCATTTTTAATAGATAAATCATGATAAATCATCTGTAAGTGGGCCATGGCTTCCATGAGAAGCTCTTAAACCACTAGGGGTTCAGTTGATTGTATGCCCCAATCTTCACCATGGGATCCACCTATGGATGCAGCATATACATACATCTACAGCCCATATATCACACACACATATATATTGTATATATATATATATACATGATTATACATGCATATCATGACATCAAAATAGGTGGTGAATGGACCAATGGATGTGAATCATATGGTAACAGGTTTTGACACACCACTATCCAGAACATTAACCATCAATCCAAAACATAAACCATCAACAAGAAGGAGTCATAAACCATCATAGAATCATAAACTATTGACAAGGCCATCTAGAAGCATAATGTGGTAAAGTTTTTTTTACCCAAAAATAAAGCATCCCCAAAATCACCATAAATGGATTGCAATGGGTGGTGTAGTATAAACCATCCCCAAAATGCTGGTGTTTTGTATGGCATTGGTAGACACACAGCATCAAACCATTGGGATTCTGCCACGTCGCTTGGCATCTCTTTGGCCACGAAGTCGTACGCCGCCCGTTCCGCCAGGGTCTTGGAAGCACCGTAGAAGCTGCCACGCGCCTTTTGCCTCGCGCCAAAAAAAAAATCGGAGAGAAAGGAGGGGATTTTTTGGCCGGACGTGAGGATTTAAGATGTTGGAAGATGGAACAACTGCTGAACGGATGAGAATAACATTTTCTTGAATAGCCCAGAGACATGCAGATAATGGGACTTGCGGATGGGATATTTGAGAGGAGTGGATAATTCAGCTGGAAAATGGGAACCAACTGATGAGAAACTGGAAAAGTGGACTGAATGCGTGCCAAAAGTGGCCTTGGGATGAGGCTGGCTGTTGGATCCGATTTTAGCCCACAGAATGGTCAGATTTGTACGGTGGCAGCTCTGACATGCCATACCAGTACAAACAGCCCCCCAAAGACATCCCTGCATCAATTGCCAGAAAAACTGATCAATATAGAGGCATCGTGTGCATCATCAAACATCCAAGGGTAAAGGTCGGCCATCCCCAAATTCAACCAAAATGATAGTACTACCCTTGCATAGTATAGATGGCCCATATCTAGATGATTTACCTACGAAAAATGATGGTTTTCCATAGCTACATATAGCTACATTAAAGTTCAACCCGGGGATATGTCAGAAGGAAACACATCTGGTGGATCTGAGACCCTAACTTCAACCCGTCCCACGACCCCAAAAAAAAGATCCCAGGAACTCTTCTGGGTCCGACCAATGGTCCTCGGATTTCACCTGAGCCCAGGGAATGCCAAATAATTGCCGCCAATAGGGATGCAAACATGGTTCAACAACACTTCTTGCTGCGAAAAATCTCCATTTTATCTGGTAAAATCACAATTTTTGATACTTAAACCCGCATTTTTAAGGTGCCAAGAGACTGGTGGCTCTGGGTTGGGCGCCACCGCAGACATGCTGGAAGTGACGACCAGCGACCGGACGTTGCCGGCCTTTTTGCCTTGGGTCGGGACGTTGGCTGGGGTTGGGGTAACTGAGGCTGGGGCTCTGGGTCTGGATTTTTTCCTCACCATGCAGATCCGTGGTTGGCAATGTAAATCTGTCTGGGATGAGGGGAAACTTGATGGATCATTTAGGAAACTTGAGGGACACCTAGTAGAATTAATTGGCAAACAAATGATAATCATGGAAAACACACACACAATAAAAGGACGAAATTGGAAGCAGCAGCGTTAGCAATCCCTCAGGTTCACTACCCTGTAATCAAACATGGCTGGCGAATCCATCATGTAGTTCGATGATTTTCCCATCTAGCCACGTTTGATGACACCGAAAAGTATTAACAAATAACAACAATATACCCCGCTAACTACCCCATGAATATTCCATAATATCCCATCGTATCATGATATCCCAATCATATTCCACTAATTGTAGCAACCTCAAAAGGATAGAAAAACAACTTGCCACATCTTGCCACTAAAAAAGTGATAAACTACTTTTCTATCTTTTTGGGGGTTATATATATAATATATTATATATATTGTCTATTGTCTATACATATCTACCCTCTGGTAAACAGCCACATAACTATGGAAAATCACCATGCTTTTCATGGCTAAATCCACTATTTCTATGGCCATTTTCAATAGCTTTTTGTATGTTTACCAGGCCGGGTATAACGGTGGATCCCCTGCCATCACCGGCATCCGGGGCGCATGATCTCAACACGTTCAGCGTGCCCTCCACAGCTGGCCGCAAGACCAATGTCTCTGGGTCCTCGACGCCTATCCCCGGAGACTTAAAATCGATGGATTTCGCCAACAATGGTGGGACAGAATGTATACGCACACACATATACATATACATATATATATATATAAGTATATAAATATGTACACATATGCACACTATGTATGTATGCTTGTATGTGTATGTATGTATATATATATGTGTACACATGGATGTATAATGGGATATGTGATGGGAGATATGATAGGACATATAATGGACTGGTTGGACCAATGAAATGCGGTGGAATGTGGAACAGAAGACCATACAAACGCGGTTGCTGGAACATATAACGGGGAAACATTATTATATGATAATTGTTTATACAACCAAATTATAACGGATCCATTTGAACATGTGATGGGACATACAAAGGAAATATCAACCAAATAAGAACATTAATGCACGTGCTTGTTGGTTTTATAGTGAGCCCTGATGGTCACCGGAGGGGAGTTGGCTGAATCCACATAAATTCGGTGAGATGGGGAGGGCTGAAACTCTATAGTCTATGATGCAGGCATAGAAATCCTATGATACAATGATCATAAAGTTCTATGATACCAGAAATCATCCACACATGGGGGGTCTCCAAATCTATATTACGTTCACAAAGGGTAAAGAACAGGCAATCCCAAAAAACGCGAGGATTGTGAAGGAAGAAATCGGTGTTGTAAATTGTGTATGCCATTTGTGATCACAAAGTAGGGTTAGTTGACATCAACAACCAAGACAGCAAAAACGAAACCGATCAACATAAATAAATAAACAAATAGATAAATAAATAAAGTAAATATGTATCTATATGTAGATATAACTAGTTGTCGGCATTCAAAGACACTCGCCTGTTCCTTGCCCACACCAAGACAAGGGCCCATGACTTTGCCAGCTTCTTGGTCCAAGATCGCTGCTACCCTGCTGGTGCTGTCCCACCTCAAAACATAAACCTTCATAGAAAAGTGATACACAAATCATCAAAAATCATCTAAAATCATCAACAACCATAGATGATATGCCATAAAGTGATACCATCTGGTTATTTAACATAGCCATGGAAAATCACCATTTTTAATAGGTAAACCATAACCAGATGATATGCCATAAAACCATCAAAAATCATGCCAAGAAAACCCGAAGAAACCACCGCACTTTGGGGCCGCCTTTGCCGGGCACCAAGGGTGATGCGGCGTGGAAAACGCCTTGGCAGCCGCTAATGGCCTCGTCGAAGGATCCTGGGCGCCCAATGCCAAGGGTCGTCTTGGGAAACGATAGGATCCTCAAGCCATTTTGGGGTTTATCATGTTTATTCTTAATTCATCTTTATTCATCTTTATTCATTAGTTATTTTTGTTGGTTTGGTATATATATTTGGGTCAACTTCGTGTTCATGTATTGATGGTGAAATTCCAACTGACCAGCCCTCAAAGAGGCTGTTCGGACTGCAGATGCAGCTGCAAGCCCTTTGCCAACCATTCCAATCATTCACAATCTTCATACACAGAATTTTGCTGACTTTTTCAGCCATTTCGCATCATTTCCATACATTTCCAAGTCAGAGTTGAAGCCAGTCATCCGTTCCACATTCCGTTCCACTACGTTCCACTCCATCTCTGGGATGGCCCCCAGGCCCCAGCTCACTTGGATCCAAGATGATCCAAGGCTCCCTCCTCCAGTAAGGTGGCTGAGAAGAGCTTCAGGCGCTCAGCAGCTCCAGGCAAGGCCATCCTTGGTGACCCTTTTCTGATTCGATTCATGAAACAATATGATATACTGTATACTTAAACATCGATATGGCAGTGTGTCAAAACCTTGTACCCCTTTTGTTCACATCAAAATAGCTGGTAAATGGATGTTCATTCCCCTAAAAATGGTATTAATAGGTATTGATCCATACCCATATATGAAACAACAGTTCAAAAAACAGAAAACATATAAATAACACATGATGTAATGACATAAAAAATGTTCTACATTTGATGAAAACTACATATTCGATATTGGATGTGGTATATAAATATGTATAGTAAACGAAGCATCACGTGTAATGTGTAATAAATTAAATATAAACACACACACATGTATATATATATATACATAATATATATATATACCCTCTGGTAAACTAACATAGCAATGGAAAATCACCATTTTTAATGGGAAAATCCACTATAAATGGCCATTTTCAATAGCTTTTTGTATGTTTACCAGAGGGTATATATATGCTACAGTATTATCTACATACCTGAGTGTGATGGGCGTCGTTACATCCCATCTGATCCTGGCTGGTTCACATCCTTTTTTTGGGTTGCAATATGTTGCAATCATTCTTGTGAAAAACCAGGTAGTTTTTTGTCCCAAACAGTATCAAATCATAACTGGTTGGTGGTGCAATAATCATCTTGAAAAATATGAAAGTCAATGGGAAGGATGATATCCCATATATTATGGAGAATAAAAAAATGTTCCAAACCACCAACCAGATAACCAACCAACCATCAGTTATCAACTGATTATATCTCCATATGGTCCATATGTATGATGGTTACACCCCCTATGAATGATGGTTAAATCCCCATTTTCGATGGCACATCATGGCACATTCAAGCGTCAGGTGTTCCGTCTTGCGACTGTCCAGCGCATCCCGCACTGTGCCGCGTACAGTGTGGCCTCTCTCGAGCATCTGCTTGACCTGAGTAGTGCTAAACCATCCTAATATCACTATAATGAACTATGAATGGATAGTAACTCTCATCCCCAAATGGTAGGTTTATTATTGGGTTTACCACATTGTAGTACCCTATATTATAGTAATTTATCACTATCTTGGGGGTGACCTCCCAATTCTTGGTCCGGGTTTAATCTGGGGGTTGAATGGGGTTGAATCTTTAGATGTTTATCTGGTTGGTGGTTGAGCCACCCCTCTGAAAAAAAATAGTCAGCTGGGATTACTATTCCCAATATATGGAAAAATCAAAAAATGTTCCAAACCACCAACCAGTTATAATTTTATCTTTGTAGTGAAAACCAAGCAACACATCAAGACATTGGGGAAGCAACAGCTGATCATCTGATCATCTGTTGGCCGTCCAATTTTGGTGAATCATATGGAGGTTTCCTTAGTCATTGGGGCACCCCCCAAGCGCCCCAAGTCATCCAAGTCATTGGACCATTTTAGTATTGAAACATATTGAAACATATTTAAACATATTGAAACCCATGGTGACGACTGGGGATCCCCCATTTTCGGAAACATATCTGGAACCATGTGCAATGGCTCTGAACCAGGCCACAATGTGAGAGGCAATGAAGCCACTCGCCCCAGTGACGCAAACTACCATGGGCTGCGCCATGGTGGGCGCTGCGTAACAAAAAACTCTGCACTTCGAAACGGATAGAATGCAAACTTACAACACAACAACACTTCCACAATTCAAAGTGTTTTAACATGTTTTAACATGTTTTAACATGTTTTAACATGTTTTTGCTTTGCATCATTTCATTGGTGAGATCAGTTGCAGAGGCCAGAGTGCTTGTTGCAAACATACTTCTTCCATCCCAAGTTCATGTTTCTTTCAGAGAACCAAATCAGCAGGGCTTCCAGCGTAGCAGGGCTATGGGTGGTGAAACACACTTTTTCCACCCGAGCACTGATACAAAACAAGAAATAGCCGTTATGTGCGAAAGTACTTGT
>Ga0126342_10016077_pt1 | contig 13066 bp, 5 predicted proteins | sample Cyp1metagenome_FD_92528 | JGI IMG/M metagenome (GOLD analysis project Ga0126342, IMG submission 92528) | Coral microbial communities from Lord Howe Island, Old Settlement Bay, Australia - Cyphastrea 1 metagenome | ecosystem: Host-associated > Invertebrates > Cnidaria > Coral ... | reverse complement strand
GATGATCTGATCCCGTTGCTCGATGCCAATGGTTTTGGGATGAAAGAACTACAGCATATAGCCACCTGAGCCGCAAAGACATCCCAGAATGCCAAAGGTCAGGCGTTCTCCCCAAAGTTTAGGCGCTCAGAAAGGCTAAACTTTGTTTAGTCGAAGACTTTCAGGGTTTATGCAAAGAAAAGTATTCCTATAATTTTCTATACATAGAAATAAGGCACCAAAAAGATCCGGTCAGCTTCATTGCTTTCCAGATCCTTAAGTGGATTTTTCAGATCTGGCCGCCTGGATCCCTACCCGATACGGATTGGTTTACCCGATAGGCGAACGGTCCATGGTCCAGTGAGATCCATGGAAAATCACCATGCTATTAAGAACGGTAAAGCATCTATTTCGATTAGGGCCAGCTATACCATGGCGAACTGTAAAATAACCAGAGGGTATCATATTCTATGCCCCTTCTTACCAAATTCAGTGGTAGGGTAGACCCTGCTCAGGTACATGTACTTTGCTGCTGCAACAGCTCAGTAGCTGGACATATCAGCTCAATCTTGTAGATTCAACAATATAGACCTAATTTCACCAATTGTTTCTCCGAGTCAAAAACAATGTGTAGTATATGTGTGTATATATATATATATATAATATAAATATAGTGTGATATATATATATATATAGACATACAGGGTTTCGGCTCTGCAGGGTTCGACCGTTACCCTCGTTGTCGATTAACTTAGCGGGACTCTGAGCAATTTCCCGCGGGTGCTTTGACCAGCTTTGCTGCCACTGCATCTTCAATTCTTGCGCTCTGGTGGGACTGGGCAGCCCACTATCGCCATTGCTCTCTAACTTTGTCCTGACATCCCCTGGCACCTTGGGATCTGCACTTGTTCTACCTGGGGTCCATTGTGTATGAGTCGGGCACTGATCGTCTTCTTCATCTTCATTTTGTTCCTTGACGAGGGCTCCTTGCACCACGGCTTTGGCTGGGCAGAGACGTGCTGCACGCAGAGCTCGAGCGCGGGCAAGAAGGAGCTTCTTCCTACACCGGCGAGGCTTTGTTCGACTGGATTCTGCTGGCTTGCGAAGGGTCAAGAACAGCTTGAGCCAACATCACTCAAGAGATCCTGCTCTCCTTCGTCTTATTTCCGCAGAAATGGCGACACAGAAGAGCCCGGCTTGGAAGTGCATCGATTGTCGGCGCATGATCAAGGGGAACGATATCTATTGTCCGGCTTGTGGACAACACTGGGAGGACTGCATGGACAGGGACCACCAGGATGTTGCAGCGCAGGACACCCATCGTCCGCTGACGCCATCTCGCCACTCGACTTATCGAGGGCAGACACAGGATGCCAGTTGGAATTGGAATCGAAGACCTTCGCAAAGCCCAAGACAGAGACAACGTCCACGCTCTCGTCGTCAACATGGACATGGTGGAGATCCACAGACCAATGTTGTGCAGAAGGGCAAAGGCAAGGGAAAAGGCAAAGGAAGTCATGGTCGTGGGAAAGCAGCCCCACAACAAGCACCTGCCCAAAACGCGCACAGGTTGGGGCAGGAAGGCATGGCACCATTACCTCCTCCTCCATTGCCACCGCAATCCAGTTTCGGAGATGCTCCTTGGACACAGCTTGCACCGCCTTTCCCAACGGCCAATGCGCCTTGTCCGGAAACCCACTTTCCGTCAGAGGCAGAGATCAAGCTTCGAAACGTCCTGGGCGTCCTCAAGAAGAACGAAACGGAACTTCCACCGGAAGTCTCAGAAATGGTGAAGGACACCAAGCTCACCGAAGGGCTCAGCACCATCAAGAACATGCACGACGCAGTCGAGAATCTAGGAGTTGCCCAGCAATCCTTCGAAAAAGCTTGTTTTGCTCGAGCCCAGAACCTAGCTTCATGGAGGCAATTCCTGCACCTCTCTCTGCAACGTTGGCAAGAATACACCCAACACTTTCTCTCGCAGGAGAAATACAACATGGAGCAGATTGCAACTGCCCGAGAGGCGGTTCAGAGCGCACAAGCCATCTTCAAGAACCTGCAGGAGAAGGGTGTCATCACCATAGATGCAGAAGAGGATCCGGCCATGATGGAAGAGGAACCCATGAAGACGGAGAGTTCAAGGCGTATCCAAGAAGGTTTAGAGCACATGACCACCTCCTTGGAACAGCTGGCGAATCAGGCCGACAAGGAACATGCAGAAGAACAGCAGCTGAAAAAGAGAGCTCGCAAGGAGCCACCAGACGACACAGGAACTTCGTTGCCTACTGTCGCACCATCCTCAGCTTCTGCTGCCTTAGGCTCCAAGGCTATGGAGCCTTTTGCCAAGGCTCACAGCGGATGACAGACATGTATCCCTGTGGACAGCCGGCTGTTTCCAGCTGTCTCATTGACCCTGGATTGGGTTGGAGACACACAATTGTGAATGAACCCAACTTTACCTCGCCATGGGAGGGCTCCTCAGTGGCTCTGGATCTTTCCTTTCAGTTGGGCACCTTAGGTGATATGGCAGATGTGGGATGCTGCCACAATCTCATTGCATCCAGGAGTTCCAAACCTGATAATTCATCTTCGACTTCGAGAAGAAGCGTACATTTTTGCGACTCTGTCGATATTCTTTTTGGCACAGAGGACACATTGACCATGTACACCACCACCGTGATGCATGATTCCTTTTGCGAAGCCCACGCGAAGCCGTGGGGATGGTTTCACTGCCCGGATGTGTGGAGTTATGATTTTGATGATGATTGCTACCGCGCTTTGCGGTTGAATCGCAATGCCTTGGATCCGCTGTCTTTGCAGGCCGTGTCGATCCGGCATTTGCCCCTTCACAACATGTTGCGTCTGAGTGACGCTTGGCACCAGCCATTACCTCCTGACATGCGTAGCACGGAGGAGCAGCCTGAGGAAGGCGATGAGGACTTCATACCGGATCCTGTGAGAGCGCCTCAATTCGTCAGAGACCTTTTGGCTCTTGCTGAACAACATCGTATCTTCAATCAATTGGATGGTGCTGGTATTCTTCGTGTGCGTACATGGTATCTTCACCATCAAGATGATCGACGATGTTTGCATCCACGAATCCTGGAGTATGATGCTGACTGGCGACACTGGGAGATTGAACTTGGCTCTGCATGGAGAACCCACATTCGACCTAATGAGGAGATTCAGATCCATGTTGCAGCGCCAGACCCTTACCGTGGCTACATGTCGAGGCCAGCCCAGGCTGATCTTATCATTTCGCAAGGACATTGGCTCCCACACTTCTCCACTATCACCACAGTGCACAGGACAAGCCGCCTACATGCACCACTTTCCTATGCCTTAGCCTGCTCCCTGGAGCGGCGTGTCAGTGGAGTAAGACTTGCGGATGAGGCTGATGTTCTTACAACCTGCAATCAGGCTCGTACCAGATGCTCTATTTCACATGGGTGGAACCGCATTCCGTTCACATTGAGGCCTGCGCATGAGGTTTTTGCTGGTCATGCCTTTGTCATTCAAGTCAGCGACATTGAACCTCTTGGTGAACCTGCACGTGCACCACCTAGCCCACCTCATGCTGACGCTTGCAGGGACAGAGACAGCCAACCTTCACATGACTTTGATATGCAAGAAGGGCACTTTGATGAGGATGCTGACCAACACATTGAACCTGCTGCTTCACCATCGGCCAGTAGTTTGCACAGTGATGATCTCAGTGTGCTTGTTTTTCGACTCTCTGCACCAGAAGCGCATGGATTCACACAAGGCAACAGCTACATGGCTATCTTGAGTGCCGCTATTAGAGCATGCAGATTGCCGCGCAGCACTGTTCGTGGGTTTCACAGACTCATTTCTCCTCCGGTTGACATTCTCCCAGACCAAGAGATTGCAATCATCTTGCAGACTGTGGATGATGTTGCTCCCGGCTCGGAAGAGAAGCTTGTCCTTGTTGACATTGAGATACACTTTCACCCGAACAATGATGGCCATGTGGTACCTGCAGCAAGCAGCAGAAGAGTCTTGAAAGTCAACCCACATTTGCATCGTGAACAGCTCTTGTTGTTGTGCGGCCTGAGAGACTATTGCCAGCTTGAGCAAGACCGCTGCATTGTTCATCGTAACCATCAGCTCTGGCCTGCTTCCGACCGAAGAGTTGTTACCATTAGCCATGGTACTTACTTGCGAGTGCGGGTGCCTCCACCGCATGACAACTCCCTTGACACGGAAGTGGCCATTGAGATTGCGCGGGATTTTGGCAGTGATGCTCTCTCCGCTGTACACTGCAGTTCTGCCGGTGCACACTCTATCTCATTGCGACAGACACATGTCACAGCTCAAACTTGTTCACGTCCAACCAGCCACAAGTCAGATCCAAACCAGGGGGATGATCTTGCATCCCAACCACCCCCTAGGCCACGGATTCAAAGAGCTCCGGCGCCACCTACTTCACTCAACAGGTTTGGCCCTGGCGTCCAAAATCAATTGGAGGCTCTCCTTCATCAAGCTGACCTGGTGGAATGCGAAGAAGAGGGGCGCATTATGTATGTAACCACTTGGTACATTCACCACAGAAGGGCTCCGAGATGCTATGATGGAAGACCAGCACGGCTCACTGAGGATTCATCTGACTGGGTTGAACAAATTATTGAGCCTTGGACGGATTTGATTGATGAAACAATTGCTGCTACCATCCGTATTGTGAGATCCACACCACCTTGCAATCGATGGGAATGCGTTCAGGCTCACTTGATCATTGAGCAAGACACACTGCCCAGACAAGTTGTTTGCCTGATAAGCCATTTTGATTGGCGATACAGTGAACAAGGATGGGTGCATCGAGCTCTGTCGATTGACAACTTTCAGAATGTGCGTAGCCTACTCAGAGCTGCTGAGCTCCACACAATGTGCCAGACTGTTACCTGCAACGTGCAAGCTAGAGGACTTCCGTTTGCGATGGTTGACTTTGAGGAGATCGGCAACGCATGGGGCTTCGTGATCTACATTGCCAGACCACCATTCACCAACCATCCTAGTGATGCCAACAGTCTGATGCAAAGGGCTCCTGTTTCCCATGGCTTGGAGTTTCAGCCTCATGCTGGCGAAGGTCGTTGTTTTGATTTCGACCCACTTGCTCCGTCATTCATTCCCAATCAAGCTGACATCTGGGGCCTCCCTGAAGATATCCATGACCTACATGATGTTTGGCGCACTGGAGCACAAGTTGATGCGAATGAGGCGCCTGCTGCACACTTTCTTGTGTGGTTCCTTTGCCCTGGGGGAGGTCTGCGTCGATGTCTTCGACCCAGAAGAGTCACGCTCTCTGATGACTTCACCGAATGGAGAGAACGCCTGATCTTTGCGTGGAGAGAACACATTTTTGAGACTGTGCCTGTTGAAATCCATGTGATTGCGCCCGCACCGCATCCCCTGGAAACTGGCATCACTGCTCATATTTTGCTGACCCAGTTAATTCCTGACCATGAATCTTGTGTTCTCCTTGGCATCTCCGACAATGCCATCAATGACGCACAGCCTTTTCGGGTTGCTCTCACTGTTCAGGACCCAGCCAACATGCACACCTTTCTTGGCGTTGCTGGTTACCTTTTTGAACAAGCTACCTTTGCACTTCAGTATCATATGAGGCCAATTGCACCTGGCCAACTGACCCCAACCCGCACTGGCAATTACTTTGAGTTACAAGTCCACCGCACCATGTTGCCAGCACACTGGACGCCGCCTATCACACCGGACGTTCCCGGTGCCGAAGGCCTGGGACTTCTTCAAACGAAAGCCACTTTGCTTAAAAAGGTCACTTGCGAGCGCCTAACACATGGGCAGGTGGCTCATACCCATGGGCCGCAAGTCGAGCAGGAGGGACCTGTCTCATCAGCTGATGAACCTGTTACGCTCCTGCTGGATGAGATGCTCACCACAGCCATTGAGATTCTCTCCGGTTCTCCCGAAGTACAACTTCCATCATTCATTGAAGTGCCAGTTGCATTTGAGGAGTGGCACATTGAGCAGGAGTTGAACGCTTTTGGTCATGATTGCAAAGCCTATACCTTTGGATCACACCGCAAAGCATTTTGCATCCCAAGGCAGCTTCTTCCATCTCAGCCTAGTTGGCATGTTCTTTTTGCGCATGTGGATCCATGTGTTGTGACTGGAACCTTCGTTCACACCTTTTCGGCCAAGTGGGACGAGATTCAGCTCATGAAGGTATTACATCAGCTTGGCTTTGAAAAAGCCTTCATCCTTGCCATCGAGCCCAAAGATCTGGCATTTACACTTGTCACCTTCGGTGAATCGCATGGCTCACTTGCTCATGTCGAGAAGCAGAGACCATCTCGACCGTGGCCACCCAGGCAGAAGCGCTTCCCATGTATTGTTCAAGCCTCCCGAGACATGGACTCCTGACTGCCTATTAAATTTGGGACTTGGTGACCAAGACATCCGTGCCTTTTTCACCCCACAGCCAGATGTTCTTTGTGCCTCCCTTGAAGGAATTGAACTTCCGCAGGTCACAGTCCATGCGCTTGCGGCTCTGGACACCACGTGTCCTCTGGAAGCAATTGATCGCCTGATCATCTACGTTGATGGCTCCTCTCAGCCGAACCAGAAACATCTGCCACCATTGCGTGTAGATGCTGAAGGCATCCCTGACGCGTGGGCCTTCCTGGTGATTGGCGAAAAGTATGTCTCGAATGATCAGTCGACCTTCCACCTTCTTGGTTGGCATGCGCAGCAAGTCAGATATGATCCTGCTAGCCCAAATTTTGCGGGCGCACTCAAGGTGAACTCACACATTGCGGAGCGAGAAGGTCTATTCTTCGCAGCACTTTGGCGAGCCAAATTGAATTGCAACTTACCAACTGTCTTCCGCAGTGACTCCAAGTTGACCTGTGGACAAGCCACAGGGTCCATCGGAGCAGCTGAAATTGACCTTTCGTATTCACTGCTCCGTGGGATTTTCCAGTTTCTTGAAACAGCAATGGATAGAAATGACTTGCTTGTTGAACATATCTATGGTCACAACAACGATCCTTGGAATGAAGCGGTTGACACTCTCGCCAAAAATGAGGCTCAACGTAGTTATTTCTTGCCTCGCATCGACGTGGATTTGAACAAATGGGGTACTGCCATTCCGTTTCTATGGATGTTAGCTGGAGAACGCTTTGGTTGCCCGACTTTTTGTGGTGAAGGTTTTGATGTTCATGCTCCTGATCGGCCTGCCTGCATGCATGACGACATGCTTGTTACAGCCAACCCATCGCCTTCCACTACAGTAGCAAACAGCGCTTCCCCCATCGAATTCCGAATCAGTCTTGCAACGGGTAATGTTTCAACCCTAGGTGTGGGTGCAAGAGGCCTAGCTGGGAAGCTTGACTATCTCAAGGACCAATTCAAAGCATTTCACTTGAACTTTCTTGGTGTCCAAGAGGCGCGTACCAAAGAAGGCACCTTGAACGCACAGGACATCCTCAGGTTTTGCTCTGGTGCTGATTCCAAAAACCTTGGAGTGGAACTTTGGTGCAATCTTGCACAACCTTTTGCATTTGCAAACCACCGACCGCATTTCTTTCAAGCCAGTGATTTGTTGTACTACATCGAGACCCACGGAGATTGCTCGTTGTGGTCCAGAATGCGCTGTGGCATGCTCACATCCTTGTGGGTCATGCACCACACAGTGGTTATGCTCTTGCGGAACGTGCAACATGGTGGGATGACACTGCGGCCATCGTTGACTCTTACAACATTGAACTGAGACCTTTGTTTGTCCTCATCGATGCAAATGCGTCGCCTGGACCCTGTGACCACCATACAGTTTTGGGACCTGGCTATTCAGCCAGTAGTAGCACCACGCTATGGCGCCAATTTCTGACTGATCATGAGCTCTGTCTTCCGGCTACAAGTGCACTCCATGTTGGGCCACAATATACATGGACTGCTCCAGACGGTGTTGACAAGCACTTCATCGATTTTGTCGCCATTCCTCAGAAGTTCCTTTCATCGTGTACATGGACACAAACTTTGGAGCAGTTTGACCTCAACCCCCTGCATGAAGATCATTTGGCAGTTGGCCTTGAGTTAGCCTGGGATATTAATGACCTTGTGACTACTCCTTGTTCTGTCACGACAGCATGGACTTGCAATCGAAATGCAATTGCACGAGCCTCGCTTGATGCACCGCTTTCTCTACCGCAGGATCTTTGCTGTTCATCTCTGAGGAATTGTGGCTTTTACGCAAGAGAAAGTTCCACTTGCGCAGACGCCTTCGTCTGACGCAACGCACCACTTCCTTGGAAAGGGTCGCACGTTTCTTTACAGGATGGCGTTCTCAAGCTGGTGGACAAGTGGAGCATCTTCCTGCACTTATTGATGGATCGCTCAGCTTTGAAGTTTCATTACGGTGTTCAGAAGTCCTGCGTGCAGCTGAACTTTGGGCCACTTGCCGCACTCTTAAGCACAAATTGAGTGTGGCCAAAAAAGAGACACTGGCGGCCAAGATTGAAGAGCTCTCTCACCTGAACTCTGCATCAGACATCCTTTGCACTCTTAAACCTTTCGTTGGGTCGTCAAATGCCCTCAAGAAAGGACCGAAACCCTTGCCGCTTGTCCACAATGAAGAGGGACAACCTTGTGGTTCCAGTGCTGAGGCTTTGGATCGCTGGATTTCGTTTTTCATGTGCATGGAAGGTGGAAGCAGAGTTGACCAACCAAATCAAAGGGCAATGTGGATCAACAACCTCCAGGAGTTTGCTACCAACAATTTGGAAGTCAATGTCCATGAAGTCCCCTCTCTTGTGGAATTGGAGACGGCTTTCAGACGTGTTAAGAAGGGCAAAGCATGTGGCCCTGACTTCCTGCCCTCAGAGCTCTTTCATTACTTTCCAGCAGTGATCGCCAAGCAATGTTATGCCACACTGCTGAAAGTTGCTCTTCAAGGTCAGGAGTGCCTCCTGCATAAAGGGGGCACTCTAGTGCCTCTGTGGAAAGGCAAAGGTGACAAAAGCAGTTGCTCCTCATTCCGAAGCATCCTGTTGAGTTCTCATTTTGGGAAAACGCTGCACAGAGCATTGCGCCTGAAGCAAGCCCATCTCTATGAGTCCTACATGCATGCACAGCAGCTGGGAGGCCGCAGGCGCACACCGGTCACCCTGGGCACCCACCTTGCCAGAGCCTTCATGAGATTTCACAAATCCCAAGGCAGACCAACTGCTCTTCTTTTCCTTGATTTGATGGAAGCTTTCTACAGGGTCATCAGACCGCTGGCATTATCTGGCACGCTCGATGATGAGGTTTTGGCGACCATGGCTGCTAGGCTGAGGCTTGACCATGACACCCTCGAGGAGTTGCAGCGCCTGTTGACGCAGCCGGGAGCCATTGAAGATGCTGGCCTTCCGCCTCACTCTCAAAGAGCTCTGCGTGCCATTCATGCAGACACGCACTTTGCCCTGAGGGGCCAACATGACTGCTGCAGAACCACCTTAGGCAGCCGACCAGGCGATGCATTTGCGGATGTAGTGTTTGGTTACTTTTGGGCCAAGATCCTCCACAAGCTACAGGCTTGCCTTCAAGAACATGACCTATGCGAGTTTGTGAATGACGAACATGGCCCAAATTGGTTTGGACAAGTTCCACCACATGCAGCAGTGCCACAGCCCTTCCTTGGACCATGTTGGTGTGATGACCTCTGTATTTGCATGAGTGCTAGCAATCTGCATGCGCTTTCGCACAAGGCTGCAGTCACTTCCAGTGTCCTGCTCGATCTCTGCAAAGTGCATGGCATGACTCCGAATCTCAGCAAGGGCAAGACTGAACTGATGTTCTCTATGAGAGGAAGAGGTCAACGAGCCTTTCGTCGCTGTTGGTTTGGCCCTCAAGCTCCCAGACTTTTTCCAATCCTGGGGGACACGGGCTTCTATCAGATTCCCTTGGTTGGAGCTTATCGCCATCTGGGAGGCACTTTGCACCACTCTGGCGATCTCAAATGTGAAATCAGACGAAGAATCGGCATTGCGCATCAGACATTCTCAGAACACCGCAGATTGCTCTTTCAAAACAAAGCGATTTCCTTGAAGAAGCGTGTGGAGTTATTTCGTTGCTTAGTCCTCAGCAAAATGCTTTACGGCACCGACTCTTGGGTCATCAGCGACCAGAAGACCAAGAGCCTGTTACATGCAGCCATCATGAAGCTGTACAAACGCTTACTTGGAGCAAAACATGAGGACAAGCTCAACGATGACTCCATCCTCACTGCCACAGGACTCTCAAGCCCCAGTGAACTTCTTCGGATCTCACGTTTGCGATATGTGAGGACGCTTTTCGCAGCTGCTGATGTTGTTTCGTGGGGACTCCTCAACATTGACTCTGAATGGAAGGCGCTGATTGAGGATGACTTCCTTTGGATGCATAACCAGCTCAAGAATTCCAGCCCTTTGAAAGACCCTACGCAGCACTTTGCGCAATGGCTTGACATCATCCGGCATCAGCCGGGATACTGGAAGCGACTCACCAAGAGAGCCATGAAACATGCCATTGGGCAGCGTGTTAAACATTTCAAGGTTCTACAAGCGCATCTGGACATTTTTGCTCTTCTTAAAGATCATGGCCATTATGTTCCGTTGCAGATTGCACAGAAGGACGTTGCCCAGGAAGTTTATGGGTGCATGCAGTGTGGCATTGCGTGCCGGAGCAAAGCAGGTGAAGGAGCCCACATGTTCCGCACCCATGGACTGATGCATCCTGTGAGACACCTTTTCCAGACCACCCAGTGCGCAATTTGCCTCACTGAGTATTTTACCTTTGGCAAACTCAAGATGCATTTGATCCGTAATGAAGGTTGCAGACGAATGTGGCATGGGCTTCGCGCTTTCAATATCCCTATGCCAGGTCTTGGGTCCCTAGCCGATGAAGCTTTGCATCAACAGGAAGATGGACTGTTGCCACCGCTTCGTGCTGAGGGGCCACACCGTGACTTCCAGCGAGGCAGTGATTTTGACTTGTTTGACGAGAATCTTTTTGAGGAACTTGCTCTTCTTATTCTCCATGCAACTGACTTGGATGAGCTGCGAGCCGAATTGCATGGTTGTATTCAACAGAAACCTATCTCATGGACGAAATGCTGTGCCACTCTAGCTGAACTTCAACGCAATCTGGACGCCGAAGCACAAGATCTTGGAGCCTTGCCGTGGCGTGATGTCAGCAATCTGATCAGGTGCTGTCAACAACCAGATGAGTGGCCATTCCTTTTGGTTGGAAGGGTTGAGTTTAGCGAGCACTTTGGTGACATTGCACATATTGAGGCTGCTTGTGGTGACATTCGTTTGGACCCAGCTGCCTTCGACATCCCTCGTGTTTGGGGCAAACATCGCATTGTCTTGCATGCGTTTGCAGGTCGCAGACGTCCTGGTGACTTCCAATTTTATCTTGATCGCCTACTAGCCACCTGTGCTGATGGAGTTCTCATCCATGCTGTGTCCATGGATATCATCTATGATAGCACTCTTGGAGACGCCTCCAGCAGATCGACTCAGCAATTTTGGTTTAAGGGCATTGATCAGGGTTGGGTTGTTGGTTTCATTGGTGGACCCCCTTGTGAAACTTGGAGCAAAGCTCGGGGAGTTGAAGTCTTAGGGGACCACACCCGTAAAGGGCCTCGCATCATCAGAACTGCTTCGGAGCTCTGGGGTTTTGATGCTTTGGGCCTCAAAGAACTGGAGCAAGTTTCCATGGGCAACGAGCTGCTGCTGTTCTCACTGGTTTGCATTTTCCGTTTGGCCCTGAGGGGTGGGGTAGCCATTTTGGAGCATCCGGCCGAACCCGATGCCGAAGATGCAGCCTCGATCTGGCGCTTGCAGATTGTCATTTTGCTCACACACCTACCAGGTGTTGAAGTCCTTCATGTGCTGCAAGGACATTTTGGCGCTCCTTCACCGAAACCCACTCACCTGCTCAGCCTGAACCTGCCTGGTCTCCCTGCTGCGTTGCGTGAGTGCGCTGTTTGTGAACAGCCTCCAAAACGGAGTGCCATAGGACTGCAGACTGATGGGCAATGGGCGACAGCCAAACTCAAAGAGTACCCACCAGCCCTTTGTTTTGCATTTGCCAAGTGTTTTTACACCCATTTGCGCTCTGTTCGTATTGACGATAGCGCTGCACAGGCTGAGGATTTCTTGTCACAGTGTAAGACCCTTCTTGTTCAAGACTTTTCGGTCCACTATGGCAAAGATTTCGCTGGGTGACACTTGATGTGATTGAATTCATTCACTGCTTGGGCCGCAGCGATCTGCTACTTCGTGCCGACACAGCCCAAAAAAAAAATATATAGACATACAGGAATATACAGGCACCACCTTTTAGACTACTACCCAGCTTCACATGGGTAACGACTATGTAATCCATTTGAAATCATATCTGGTTTCTTCAACTACACTAAGCGGTTGGTTTTATACACACAAAACTTTGCAACTTGAGCCATGAAAATACCCGTAGCCCATGCCATTAAGCTGGTTGGTTAATTTCGGCATAGTGTTACTCTTAATTCTGGAAGATCATAATCCACATCACAAATCAGCTATAGTATAACCATGTATAATCCCCCATCACAAACAATCAACAATGATATAACATCTGGTTATTGAAGCTGTGGAAGCCATAACCCATTGATGAAAAACATGATGATAGCCCCAATATGATAAACGTGTGTTCAAATGGTGATTTTCCATAGCTATGTGACTACACACAAATACCTAGAGTCAATGGCCATGCAACAGGAACCGAATGGTTGGAGGCAGCTACCATTTATTGTTGGCCTATGCAAGAGCTAAATTTCAGGGAATATCCTCACAACATATGGCCAAAAATATGGTACAGTACCTCCATTTTAGGATCCTGAAATTCCCATTGATAGAGGGTACCCTCTGGTAAACTAACAAAAAACTATGGAAAATCACCATGCTATTATGGTCAGTGCCGGAATTATAGAACGGAAGTTGAGGAGGACGAAGGTACGGTTATTTACCGTACCCTGTTGTTCTATAATTATGTTTTCCTCGGAAGGTATGAAAAAAAAATGTATCTGATC
>Ga0126342_10016076_pt1 | contig 13066 bp, 12 predicted proteins | sample Cyp1metagenome_FD_92528 | JGI IMG/M metagenome (GOLD analysis project Ga0126342, IMG submission 92528) | Coral microbial communities from Lord Howe Island, Old Settlement Bay, Australia - Cyphastrea 1 metagenome | ecosystem: Host-associated > Invertebrates > Cnidaria > Coral ... | reverse complement strand
GCAAACCTGAGGAGAGCAGGTGAAACAGACTGAACTTTGGTAGGTGGTTGAAAAAGAGCTGTGCGCGGAAGACGTGGTGAGTTCTTCATATGTCACTTTGAGATGTATATATATATATGTACAATGATATACATGGGAAATCATGGATATGAGTGAAGTCATTGAGTCCCAAATTGGATGGTCAACACTCCCAATGGCCAGCCAGTTTTCGAGCCCATTGATCTAACTGTTTTTGACCCCTCATCGGATTGTTGATTGGGAATTTGCCAATTTTTCAAATGAAGCTTCCATAACATTCACATTTTTGTTCGTCGACAGTCTTGTCTATGTAAATGGGTTCGTTGTTCTTTTGTTGTGATTGGGTCCCTATTCTTGGTTGGTTGTATGTGTATATATATATACATACATACATAGATCCCTCATATTATTGTTGACATAATCCCTTCAGCCTTCCAGTTTTTTCTTTAAATCAGCAAAATTTCCCCCGAAGTTTGGAGGTAAAACTCATGGTTTCCCTTCTCAAACTGTTCCTTAAACCCAACCATTGATACTTGCTGGTGCATCCCACTTGGTAAGTCAAAAAAACTTTGATTTCAATGGGCTAAGTAGGCCCTTCTGAGAGAGGCCTGGGCTTCTGCAAGTTTGGTCCCTTGTGCCGATGCACGTTGGGCACCCCGGCAACCTCGATCTTGGCTTGGGAGAAGGTTTGAAACCACACTTCGCCTGGCTGAAACTGAGTGTAAATTAGCTAATTAGCATTAATTAGCCACGATTTTACTTAGCTATTGAGCCACATGTTTACTTAGCTATTTAGCCACATTTTTGTTGTCTGAACCTTGACGACAATCTCACCTACAAGGGGGCGAGTTTCTCGGGTTTCCCATTGGTTGTGGCAGGCACGAGCGCTTGTCCGGATCTCAGGTGTCCTGGAACAACCCGCGAATCCCAACAAACATGTGGCTTTCTGCGAGATATTTGACCAAGGCCCAAAGACAAGATGCCCGATGTGTCCGGAGCGGAATCCGGGGAGAGTTCTGAGTCGTGGAACAAAAACCAGAGGAAGCGAAACATCCGTTTTGGCTTGAGAATTTCCACATGGATTTGCGACGTTATGGTGAGTGCTTCAAGCGTTTTGTTTCTACAGCAGAGTGGCCATTGTCAAAGAGTGAAATGCTGGTGTTGTAACGTTCATGTTCAGATCATCAAGTCATTGTGAGCCCTGAAACCAGATGATTTGGAGTTTGGCCATTCCTCAATTTTCGGACTGTGCATCCCAAATGTTGAACATGGTCAGAATATGTAAGAATAGCTGAATAGCCACCTTTTCCCCCAATCTGCCAACATCCAGGAATTGTCTCCGAAAAAAACCCTGCATTGCGATGTTTAAATCTGCCCCATGCATTCCCCAGGTTGCCTGATTGGTTCTTGACGCCGTTGCTCAAGAACTGGTCGGGGTGCCAAGAAGTTGCCGGTTTTTTCCTTGGTTGAAACCAAGAAAATGATGCTGAAATAACTTTTGGTTCTGATTTTTTACCAAAATGAACCAAGCCCAACTTTGGATAGTCCCAACTCAATTCATAATATCACATTTTGGGGATTTTGAATCATAGCCAATATAAATGATATAAATCCCAGGCGTTTGGATTTTGATGATTTTGAATCTCACATTTTTCTTCTTATTTTAACTCCCTTCCCAAATCAAATCATGACATCTCCAAGCCAAACGTTGGGTCGCTTTTCTGTCTTGATGATAGCTGTTATCCACCCGTTGGATTCTACAGATTTATCCCAGGACAGACGTATAACTTGAAATCTTCAATTCTAAGACATTCTTCAGATGCAAACAGAGATATCCAGAGATATCAAAGATGTAAAAATTCTGTGTCCGTGTAATGTTTGAATTCTCATTGGTTGAATCCCAAACAAAAATAGATGATAACACCTATAAAATAGTGAGATGTTCCAAGGTCAAATGTCAGTTTTTTTTTTTTTTTCTATCGAATCCCCTCAAGAAAGATGATCGAATCCCTCAAAGATGATACACTACATACCATATATATATAGTTATTTATATATACATATTGTTATAGTTATTTATCTATGGTATGTAGGTATCCTACCTTTTAGATTTTTTTTTCCAGAAAGGTGAATTTTCCAAAACGATCGCAGCGATCGCAGGCATTTGGTCCCGAGGGTCGATGACCTGAAGCTCTCGGGCTTCGAGTTCAGTAGGTCGGCGCCGTGGCTTGACATTTTCTCTGGCTCAATATACATAATATATACACAATATCTGTGATATTATTATTACTATTATTATTTATTGTTATTATTATTGTTATTATCACTATTATTATCATCATTATTATTATAATTATATATAATTGTATATATATATTCTGTCTGTGTATATATAAAACCATGATTTTAATGTGTGTATATATATATACATGTATACTAACATACACGTATAGTATGCATCTTTTCCGGATGGCTTGGAATCATCTGTTGGAGACCACATTTTTTGCCGCGAAAACGCGACTTGATTCGTAGAAATCGAATGGAATTTTTGGAGACAATTCACACAGGATTGGGCCCCCAAGATAGCTAAGTTGCCTTATACGTGGCCTAACTATGGTTTATGGTAGATATAACTATACTTGATGGGGGTTATAATGATTAATGGTTTATACAACTTATAACTGGGGGGCCCCATCCTGCAGGTAGTTGAGATCATTTTGGAATGTTGTGGAGCCAACTTTGTTTTGTGCTTTGTGTCTAAGATCAGCGATGCCAAGCGCAGGAGTCCAGACGTGGCGGCCCGGAAACCTGGAGCTACGTCGAAGTTGGGGATGGATTTATGGGCTGCGAAACGCGGTTTGCACCTGCAAAAAAGAGCATTTCATGCACAAAAATGCAAAAATGAGGATTTAACTATCAAAAATCAGGGTTAACTATTTAAGATGGTGTTTGAAGAACGAAACTATGAGGATTTCCGAACTAGTCCACTAAAAACACCCGACATTGGATGGTGGATACTCAAGATGGTCCGTCCGCATCCTTGGTGCAAAAAAAGCGTTTTGAATGGTGGTGAACTGCTGACATTTTCCATGATTTGTGACTTTCAAACAGCATTTTGTCCAACGAATCTTTTTCTTGAAATACGTTTTCCAACTTTGCTGCTATGAACACATTTTTCTGTTGGAATTTGAAAAAAGATTGCGTTGTTTTTCTGATAGAAGGACTAGATTTTTGTATGTAATTCAGGAATGTTGTTGCAAGCAGCAGCAAGGACTGGGCCCCTTTACGGAAATTGGACAAAAACAACTTTTCGATGGGTACCCTCCATTGTATCCCAGGTTTTTTTCATACTCCCTGAAAATCCCCATACTTGTTGTTTGATACACCCAGCTTATATATATATACGTATATATATATGCTTTGCTTAACTCCTAGAAGTCAAAAAAACAGGTGCAAAAAAACAGATGTCCTAAATTCTATACCCATGATATCCCAATGGTGTGTTATACCACCATGAAAGCCATGGCAGATCTCCTCGGTCCCTTCCGACGGCGCGGCCATTCCGGGTTTGCCGCCTCCGGTGAACGGCCACCTGGCGAGCTTGAAGAGATGGTGACTTCGGGAGTTCGACCATCCGGAAATGGTGCTTCAACCAACCATTTTTGTGTGGTTTAACCATCCAAAAACGGTGGTTCAACCAAAAACAGATATGGTTTAACCATCCAAACTGGTGGTTTTAGAATGATGGTGTTGACTATCAAACATGGTGGTTTAAGCAACACAAATTTGGGAGACCAGTAACATAAGGATATAACGTCTCATGTGGTTAAAACAATGTCATAAACTACCCATTTGGGAATGGTTTATACCACCTATTTCTGGTGATTTGGTGATTTGGGGGATGGTTTACGATTGCTTTAACCACATTTTTTTGCCTTTGGTTGTTATGGATGAGTCAAATCCCTATGAAAAAACATATCATAATGGGGAGTTGACCACCCAAGCATGCGAAGTTGCGGCTTTTTTTTTTCCAGAGCATCGCCAGGGAAGTGCAGATACTTCGCTGGGGCAGCCCAGCACCGGACTGCTGAGCCCATGATGCCATGGCTGTGAACCTGGTGAGTTCTCAGAACTCAGACTTGGTCAATCTGGGATGGACATTTCTCTGACTTGTAGGAACTGTATAAAAAAAACCCTGGGGGCATCCACTACTAGCCGCGCCGACAATTTTCTGAAGTCCGGGAGCCTGAGGTGATGAGATCGATGTAACTTGGCAGCAACGGTTGGATCCGCTGGTGTTTTGTCGCTTAGCTGTCCCAATTAGATGGGACAAATCATAGATTTTTTGAGGCTGGAAGATCCTCACATGTTCGATGGGTTCCCATCCCAAGCACTTGCTTGGCTGGACCATCTTCGGGTGGCCAACAACCCACCCATTGTGCTCGGGTTTTCGAAAGCACCGCGAGGAACCTGCGCAATGTTCAGATTTCGGCGTGCAAGGCGGTTCAGAAAATGGTGATTCTTAGAGGTGTTTTTGGCTGGTGAGTTGAATCCCGGTCATGTAGCTGTGGCCTTGGGCGTTGTAAATCTCAGCATCCAATTCATCTTTTTGATTTTGGTGAAACTTTGAGGATGTGCTTTTTATGTAAAGAACGGGGAATCGTAGGATGTTCGATGACGTTGTGAGTGACAGAGCACAAAGGGGGGCAAAACCCAGTGGACTGGTGACTTGTGTTCGGACTGGTGGAAACCATCAGGGTCAGACCGAATTGTTATGTAAATCTCATGCACTGTACACTGTACACCCCGATCTTCTCATTGTACTGTTGGTTCACGTTGATTCCCCCGGTGGCCTGGAGAATTCCCTATTTCTTTTGGAACTTTTCTTTTGGAAAAGAAGAAAATCATGAAATTTTCGTTTTTGTTTCGAGGGTTTCGCTACCCATTGTTCAGTCTATGGTCATTTCCTCCTGGTTCATGGCGCTGGATGATTTTGGGGTTGTACTGGCTGGTTTAATGAGAATCATCATACATTAGTCTTATCCATGATGTGAATCCATGGTGTAAAACGACAATGATGATGATGATGATGATGATCATCACTATTACCGCCATCACTAATCACTACCATTAAATATATGTATATATATATTAACATACATTACTACTGTTACTATGATCGTTATTATCCGTTTTCCTTTCGATATAGCCTCCCGTGATCAGTCACATGGCTGGAAAATCCACCCTTCAGTTCGATGAGTTTCCCAGCGAACTATCCACCTCCATGTAGCGGTTCGGGGATTTCCAGTTGCCTGCCATGTTTGATTTCCAGAGGGTATGATTCTTGTCGTTGCATAGTCCTAGTCCATGTATCACAGGTTTCACCTCTCGTTGCAGGTAGCTGTATTTGTGGTTTATGTGGTTTATACCGGCTTTTACTTTGTTTCTACAATTCTGATTCATCCATGATGTTTGGTGATATTCCTACCACCCAGCCGTGAGAACGCGACCGAATTTTCGCGCTTGTGCCGCGTCCGGACGCAGGGGATCTGGGCTACTGGCAGTGGCAACACATCCAGACTGTCTCAGGCGACGATTCCCTGACTTTTTGATGGGCTAAAACATGCTAAAACTCTGCTTAAATATGAGTGCCATCCCTAACTCTTTGTGTGTTTCACCCCAAAATTATAGCGACATGTGGGTTTCAACGCCCTAAATTCACTGCCTTAAGAATGCAGGCTTTTTTTGGAGACCCATGGACACATTCCCTTTTTTTCCAGCCTTGTTGGAACCATATCGAGACGTCAGGGCTTTCGGGAAGTGGATCATGTCATCATGACGCTGGGCTGCAGCGGGATGCAGAGATGGATTGATTTCTTGGAAAAACCCATAGGATTTCCATGGGATGAATTTTGGATCCTCAATTTTCATCAAATTTACCAAGAGTTGATATATGGGAATGGCTTGAGAAATTTTGGTCATATCCCATATATCAACATGGTTTAGGAGGCTTCAAGTTCACCGCGGCGAAGCTCAGTTGGCCAGATCAGCCCATATTTGCATCACCCCATTCCAGCTTTCCAGCTTTCCAGTGGGACACCAGGTCATGGCAAAAAAGAAGAGGCTCGTAGCTCCCAACAAAATGTCAATCTGTTTTGTCAAGTGACGTTTCTAAAATCTTTCCCACTTATATAATGGGCCATTTTCCATAATTTTCCATAGCTATAGGTTAAATGACCAGAGGGTGTATCCCATTCATAATCCATTAAATCACATTTTGAAGTCCCATGAAACTCATGAAACAGCAATAAATCACCATTAAATTACCAGACGGTAGGTAGCATTCACCATTTTCACATCACCAGTGTCGTTTCCGAGGATTTTCACCTCCGCGGAGAGTCGGACCTTCTTGGGGTAAGCTGCCGGAGATCTTCTTGGAGACCCGGCCTGGTAAACATACAAAAAGCTATGGAAAATATGAAAGATCCACCATTTTTCATGGGAAAAACAACTACTGTAATTTTTAATGGTCATTTTCAATAGCTACGTTAAATTACCAGAGGGTAAATGGTGGTTCATGATGGTTCAAAATGTGGGACATCCATTCCAAAATGATGGTTCATGATGGTTCATAGTGATTGATAAATGTTAAACTATGGTTCATAATTAATAATGCTTATTAATGGGTATACAACCAACAATAATAGATGAAGAATGGAGAACTGGAATAATGTGGTATCTACCCAAGGCCATAAACCTACCATTTGGGGATGGTTTACATACCAAAAAAAAATGATTCTAGGGACGGCTCATTATTGGGGTTTACCACATGACAGACTATGGGTTTCCGTGATTTCTAAAACACCAATGCAATGATACAGTCAGCTTGCAAGACTTTGATCGATCAGTTGACAACTTGGATCATTCAACTGAAGTGTTGGGTGTTTGGTGGAGTTCATTGCACTTCAATTTGTCATTTCTGTATATTTCTGTGGGATAGCCATTGGAGTCCTTTCGGACTGACCAAACCAGCCAGCGAATCGTCGCCAGGTATGCTCGGATGTTGGATGAACCGGATGAACGACTTTTCCCAGGCAGGGTATTTTTTTTCGGGGACCCATGAAGCGATGAACGGATGACGAATGAAAAGATACCCTCTGGTTATGTCAAAATAGCTATTGAAAATGGCCATTTATAGTGGATTTTCCCATTAAAAATTGTGATTTTCCATAGTTATGTTAGTTTACCAGTGGGTACTCAGATACTGAGTCAACTTTTGTGAGGTTCAAGGTTCGAACAAAAATCGGTTTCAGCCGCAGCACTCTGCCGAGGCATTTGGGGTGAGTTCTCCAACCGACTGGGGCGTAGCTTCAAGGCAGGATTGCACTCCCGGTCTGACCCGCGATTTGCAATGGGACATGCCCTGTCAATGGAGGTTGATCTTTTTGGGATGCAGGTACCCTCTGGTTATTTGACATACAGTAGCTATATGGTATAGATGGCCCATAGAAACAGATCATGAAAAACATGGTTTCCCTTGTAAACATGGTGATCTTCCAGTTCACTACGTTAGTACCCAGAGGGTTACAGGGCGACCCTATGGCCATCCGATCCAATCACCATTTCATTTCGCTCAAATCGCAAGCGACATCCCCATCTAATCACATGTACCATCTGGTTATGACTAACATAGCCATGGAAAATCACAACGCTATTAATAGGTAAACCATCTATTTCTATGGGCCATCTATACCATGGCTATGTTAGTCATAACCAGAGGGTAATCATGTGAAGTTGGTGAGTTTTCTATCGATTCTCCCATGAAATCAGCATGGAATCCCCCGCGAAATCATGACGTTTCCATGAACTCACCATGATTTGCCCATGACATCACCATTTCCCTCGCTTTTCGCCACGTTTCGCCACGTTTCGCAACGTTTCGCCACGTTTCGCCACGTTTCGCCACGTTTCGCCACGTTTCCGTCCAGGTCCATTGGCTAAAACATTGCTCCGTGCCGTTGGTCCGGAGCTCATCATGACGAGATGGGGGTGGTTTAACCAGCAAAGATGGTGGTTTAACCATCAAAAAGCACAAATAGTGGTGGAACCATCCAGAATGGTGGGTCGACTATCACAAATTGGGTTTACGCGACAATGGTGGTACCAATTTAAATGGTTGTTAGATGGGGATATAGTGGGAAAAAGTGGGAAATATCTCAAAGTTGATTGGGACATATTGTTTGAATTTCATCATCATTTAAAATTGGCGGGTTTTAAACATGTGGTCTGATATTTGGAGATATCAAAAGCAACCACTTTATGGGGACATGACAGGATTTTCTGGTGTTGAGAGTGATAAAAGGCAACAAAAAGGCTGGGTTTTAATGGTGGTTCACCAACAGAACTATATGTTCTTTTTGTGGAGATAATGATTATTAGCTATGGGGAAACCGACAACCCCTGGACATCCCTGGACTGTATTTGGGGGTACCGGGCTGGCATTATGGATCAATCTTTGCAGTACGAAGCAGCACTGCAAAAGTCGGGGATTCACCCATGTAAGATCAGGAATTCATCTATGGATCTGGGTAAATTATAACGACCTCACTGCGACCTCACTGGAAATCATGGTTAGTAAGGGAAATTATCCCCAAATGGCCTTAATTCAGGTTAGTGAAATATTATAATTTACCCAGATGGATATACCCTCTGGTTATTTAGATAGCCATGGAAGCCATGGTCCATTTATAGATGATTTTCCCAGCTATAAACCTCCATTTACAAGGGTTTTCTATGGCTATGTTAAATAACCAGATGGTAGACATAAACACTTGGGATATTTATATCGAACCTTGAGGTATTCAACCATTGGAACACAGCTAGGCCCGGGGTGCTAGTTGATGCTCCCCCAAGCTTCTCTGGGGCAAGTTGAACAGAATTTTGTGAAGCAAATTACATAGATTGCAGGGTCCAGAATTCACGAGGATGGAACAACCACCCTACCTACCTTACCTCCGGTAATAAAACCTGCCTGAGCCTGGCGGCAAAATCTGATCAAGGGATAGTTTGGGACTTTCCCATCTGATTTCTGGACGGTACCAAGGCCAGAGCGGATCATATCCGAAATCCGCAGAATGAAGATCAACCAGTGCGGAAAGGCAAAGATGGACAGGAGAACGGATTGGTGGCCGATGCGTTTTTTTCTGGTTTCGGGTTTACCACATCAAAAACCTGGGGGTTTTAAACATTCTGGTGATTTTCCAATATAGAAATGAGGTGATGATCCAAATTTGTTCTCTTTTTTCTTGGTGGTGCCCCTCAAATCAGCCTGGATTTTGAGCGGGAAAAATGCAGCTGGAGCTCCTGAGCCCATGATTTTTTCTCTGGTCTCTCCAGGATTTGGTGGTAATAAATGGTGTATAGTTATATATATATACCCTCTGCTTATGACTAACATAGCCATGGTATAGATGGCCCATAGAAATAGATGGTTTACCGAACTTAGAAATGGTGATTTTCCATGGCTATGTTAGTCATAGCCAGATGGTATACACTATATATAACTATATAACATCATCATTTTCCCATTCTTCTCGCTTCGATCTGACCTCGGGACCGATTTCCGGGCATTTTTTTTGCGTGTTTCCAGTTGGTTGGAATACGTCCACAGTTCCTTATATTCTTTCCTAGGCTGAAAGTGCTAAACCACTTCCCCAACTTTTCACAGCATGTTTCACCATCTGGGTGTCGATCAAGCTTCACAAAACTCACCATGTCTGACCATTTTTCACAATGTTTCATCAGGTTTTGTCCCCAGAAATTTGACAAAAAACATCATATTATTCTTTTCGCAGTGTTTTGTATTTCCAACAAAACGTCATCTTCATCCTTTCTTAGTCACTTAGTAAATGCTTTTTGTTTTTAATATTAGATATTATTAGATCTTAGTTCTATTCTTAGTAACCTATGTAGTCATTAGACGTTAGATGTTAGAGTATATTCAACATTTCAAACCTATTTGACATCGCCAATTAACACCTGTTAGAGTATATTTAACATTTAACGCCTATTAGACCCTATTAGATCATGATGTTAGACCCTATTAGATCATAATTAACATTCAACAGATATTAGATGTTAGTTATATTCTTTGTCACTAGAATCAGATGTAGTCATTAGATGCTATTAATTGTTATGTAGTCATTAGGTGTTATTAATTGTTCTTAGTTATATTCAACATGGTCAATATCTAATATTGAACATTGCCAAAAACTAATAACAACTAATAACAACTAACAACAACTATTCACAACTAGTGACAACTAATAACCAACATCTAATAACATGGTGACATGGCCCATTCAAAAATTTCACCCATCTTAGGAGCTTCCCGCCTCGGTGGGGGAACGGCTCTGCCGCTTCCTCTGGTCCGAGCCGGAGGAGGTGTGGTCCGTGTGCGCGCCGGCGGGTCACCGTTAGGAAAAGCCATAGGGAAAGCCGTGAAAGCGTAGGAAATCCATGGGTTCAGAGTGGTTAATCCATGGATTGTCAGTGATTTTTTATAGTGATTTTTTGGTGAAAAAAAATGGAGGTTTCTATAAATGGGTGATTTTTATCATGAGTCATGGAGGTTTCCTTATGGGCAGGTCTTTTTTTTCATCAACAGAGTGGGATTTTCCATGAAATAGACAATCCAGCTATTGGGTTAGCCTCATTTCAGGAAACCTCCATATGGGAACATATGATCTAGACCTGGCTAGACTTTCTACCAACGTTTACAGGAGGCTAGTGTGTTTTTTGTTTCATAGTTATTGTAACTAGTGATACCAATGGTATATATAATAGTTGCAGTCAATCATTAGGGTCAATGGGTCAATGGCTTGGAATAGTTACGCATATTGATGAGAATGACTCAGTTATTAGTTGTAACCATGATAGTAATAGTATAGTATAATTATAACTGTTAATGACTCATATGGAGGCTTCCTAAAATGGGGGTATATACCCCTCAATCATCCATGAAACAGATTGGGATTTGCCCTGGAACTCCGGGAGTCGATTGATGATACCATGAGTCATTCTTGGTGCTGAGTTTTTTTTGGGATTTCCCAAAGATCTTTGCTTGAATGTTATGTTTGGGAAATGGGAACCAAAAAATAGGGATTTCCCAAAGATCTTTGCGAAGAACCAGAGAGTTTGTTTCACGTATTGACCATGTTTGCGAACCATGCGGCAGGCGAATGAATGTTACCCTCTGGTAAACTAACAGTTTGCGAACTTGAAAATGGCCCAGTCGAAATACTGGATTTTCCCATTAAAAATGGTGGATCTTTCCATAGCTAATGACTCCCATTCCCTCTGACAGGGCCCCGCCCTCTGACATATATGGGCCTTATGGGTCCCAATTTTTTTAGAGATCCAATACCCCGTTTTTGTGGCCGGGGTGTGTTTCATATTGTTTATGGCGGTAATTTTCTAAGAACTGGTAATTGGTACATGTATTGCATATAATTTTCATGGTCATAAATTGATATACATGTATAGTTACTTTTGATCCCATGATTCAATGACAAATCATACTATTAATACTACTTAAGTGACACTATACATTAAGTAATAGTCAAAATAGCGGATCAGTCACTGTTAAAAAAGACTTGTTTGTAATATATACTATTTATCACCAAGGTGTCCATTTTAAATTGCCATCATAGCAGGTGATTACATCAACTAATGTTGTATCCATACCATCAGTGGCTACAAAAAACACATGGGATATTTTTAGGGGGATCCATCCTGGCCAGCTGGGTTTTTACCAACTTAGCCTTGACAAAAATAACTTTTTTTTTTTTAAACCTGATATAAAGGTTACTTTACAAATCACTTTCCACAGATTCTTTATACATCACCATTTTTTTTACCTTCAACTGGTTCAATCCTGTGACATCCCGAACGTCCGCAGGATATCCTGAGAGGCTCCGAATTGGAGCCCGGCAACGCAGTGCCGCAGGGCGGGTGCGGTAAAACCGTAAAATGACTTGGAGAATCCTCCCATTGGTGAAGCAAGGCCAGTTACTATAGGCAGTTACGATTCTGGGTGATCCCATTGAGCTGGATGGAGATAGTCCAAAGATGGAGATTGACCATGGATATCCAACAATAGGATGTAAAGCAAAGACATCTTCAAATTTAAATAGGATATAAACCATGGATATTAGGTTGTGCCTGAAAATAGGGTACCCCTCAATCCCTGTCAAATGGCTATAATTGGAGGTATACCTTATTTTCAGACGCACCCAAATATCATATTACGTTGTTGGTATAAGTATCACCATCAAACATCTATATCTTAGGGTGTTGCTCTAACACGTTTTTGGCAGGTCTCTTTAGACGATTGTGTACTGCTATTTTTGTCATCTTGCATTGTCTCGCGTACTGCTATGTTTGCTCTCGTGTTCTGTTATTTTTGGGTTTGTGTTCTGTTATTTTTGCTCTCATGTTCTGCTGCTTTTGCTCTCGTGTTCTGTTATTTTTGCTCTCTTTTTGTGCTCGTGTTCTGTTATTTTTGTGCTCGTGTTCTGAGATTTTTGGGCTCATGTTCTGTTATTTTTGCTCTCGTGTTCCGAGATTTTTGGGTTCGTGTTCTGTTATTTTTGCTCTGGTGAACACGAGCGCCCTTTTTACTGAACACGAGACCCCTTTTTACAGAACACGAGACCTTTTTTACAGAACACGGGGCCCTTTTTTTACAGAACACAAGACCCCGTTTTACAGAACACGAACCCACCCAAAGGCTCTAAAGAAAACGTGATAGGGTAACTGCCTAATCTATATCCATACGATAGCCCCATAACATATCTATATGACATCTCCACAAACATATCCAGCTGTTATCCCCATAATTGTTGGTCATATCCCATCATATATATATGTTGAATCCAACACGTGCCAATCCATGGATGCCTATGAACATATGTCAGGTGGCGATCTGGCAGGGACCTCTGGCTCAGGTGAAAACAGAGCGCCCACTCGTGCGTTCCTCCCGGAGGGG
>Ga0126342_10016075_pt1 | contig 13067 bp, 10 predicted proteins | sample Cyp1metagenome_FD_92528 | JGI IMG/M metagenome (GOLD analysis project Ga0126342, IMG submission 92528) | Coral microbial communities from Lord Howe Island, Old Settlement Bay, Australia - Cyphastrea 1 metagenome | ecosystem: Host-associated > Invertebrates > Cnidaria > Coral ... | reverse complement strand
GTGTATTGTTTGGGTGGTTCAAACGCAACTTTTCGCTGAAAACTCCAACCGTGGTAGAAAAGTTTCACCCGAAAAGTTGAAAAGTTCACATTCCAGGAGATTTCTGCTCGAAAAGTCGAAAAATTCGAAAAATTCGAAAAGTCGAAAAGTCGAAAAGTTCGAAAAATTCGAAAAGTCGAAAAGTTCGAAAAATTCGAAAAGTCGAAAAGTTCGAAAAATTCGAAAAGTCGAAAAGTTCAGATTCCAGGAGATTTCTGCTCGAAAAATTCGAAAAATGCGAAAAGTCGAAAAGTCGAAAACTTTTTGACTTTTTGACTTTTTGCGAAAAGTTTTGCAATTTTCGCGCTGTACGATTACCGGCGAGAAGAGCGCTTAGGGTACATCAACCTACGGTCATTTACTCTGTAAGCATGAGCCTCTTCTGAGTGCAACTCCTGAACTGCTCAGGGATGCAGGAGATGTCTCAGGGTTCGTTGGCATGCAAGCAGAACGTGTGGCGTGATGGCCGTTGAATTCTGAAACTCGCAGGAGCCGGATGAAAAATGTTGATATACAGATATATACAGATAATACATGCATTATATACAGCTATACAGAAATATACAGAAATGAAAAGCAATAGACAAAGCATCACAGCGTGTCAAACAGTGCCTCCAGGATTCACCGTCACAGGAGTTGGCACTGAGACATTGGTGCCTAGGTACTGCAACTGCTTAGAGATCTTACGGACGCAGACATTGACCAGCTCACATTCCGAGCTCTGGGCCAGTGGTGGATGTGGAAGTGACAGTGTTGGTTGCAGTTGCCTGAGATGACCCAAAATTATTTAAATTATTTAAAATTCAAATGAGAATTCAACAGCTAAGCTCGACATGGCTCTAAGCTCTATGTAAGCTCTACCCCGAGGAGAACTTCTGTGGATTGCTCAAAAAGCCTCAATCCAAGCGGTCCAAGCGGTCCAAGCAACAGAAGTAGTGGAGATGCTCGTGGCCTGTGTCCGTGTGACCTTGGCACGGCAATGGCCGCATGCTTCAGCTTCTCCCTTTCGTCAAATTCCCTGGTTCTTCTCTGAGATATCTTAATACCACAACCAAACTCCGAAATTGCCAGAAACTATATAGATCTATCCATGAAGATATAGAAGATACGACATTCAAGTTCCCGCTTCCACTTTGCTTACATGTTGCTTACTTACAAATTAAGGTCTAACAGTATCTAACAGTCTAGGGCACCGTGCAGTGAGACTTTGTGTGCTCGTCAGAGTAAATGTGGAGGAAGTCTCAGCTCATTTCTTTGGAGTTTCAACACTCCCATGTCTGACATGTCTTGTTTGACAAGATGTGACAAGATGTGACAAGTTTCGAATTGAAGTTTCATGGTAGACAACATCATGGCAGCATGTTCCGTATCCACAGACTGCTCCCAGTTCAATTCAAGGAAACACGGCTGAGAAGCCCTGTGTGGCATGTGTGGGACATTGCACCATCAGAAGTTAGCCGAGCGCTGGCAATTATACATTGCAGATCATTGCAGCTGGTATAGGATGCTGCTACCGTATTGTTTTGCATGATTTAAAGTTCAAATTTGGAGCGGAGAAAAGATGAGAAAAGAACTAAAGATACAAACATTTTGACAAAACTAGTCATGTCATTTGGATGTCATGGCAGGCTGGGGATACCTTGACATACATGTCATACATAATTACATAACCTTGCTGGCGCCCACTTGCAATGCATTGCGGATTGTCTCTGATAGCGGTCACTTGATAGCATTTGATAGCGTTTGTTGAAAGGTTGCAACACCGCACGAGACGTACGGAAAGAAAGAAAGAACGAATGAAAGAAACAGAGAGAGAGAGAGAGAAAGACTAGGGTTCTGTTTCGCTGTTTCTTTGTTTTGAAGGGTTGGCCCAGAGGTTGTTTTGCTCAGCCATTTGCATATCTTGTTTTGGATTTGTTGGCTTCTGTCTTGTGGGTTTTGGCGTTTTATGTTCTCACATTACAGTGCTTTTCAGATTTCTGATCGGGATTTCGTTCCATGGCTTTTGCTCTGCTTTCAATGCTATTTAGATCATTTTAGATCTATTTAGCCTTTGTTTGCCGTGTTCTGTCTGTTCTTTTTTTTCTCGTTGTTTCACCCAAAATATTTTTGCCCTATTACAGTACTTTCTTTGCACTCCTTGTATTTCGCTTGGATTTGGCTCTGCACACTATGTCTGGGATTGGGGTGAAAACCCTGACTGGAAGCCTCGACTAAACCTATGTAAAGTACGTGTCTGTCAGAGTCTGTTCTTTTGCAGCGCAGTGAAAGTGCCTATGTACAGGACTGCAGAACTGACATGGAACGCAAACATACACACGCAGCACACAGAAGCTCCAAGAAACACTTCTTGTCGTGCTTGTCTTCGTTGTAGTCACTGTTGATGAAGTTGAGGTGGTTTGAGTTGCCTGCAGAAGCCATGTTCACTTCAGAAAGCCTACAGCAATCCCCCATGACAACAAACAGTTCCAGTCAATCTGTCAAGGTAGCAGTAGGATGCTGTAGGAATGAGCCCTCTCTATGAACAAAAAGAACAAACAAAAGAACAACGAACACTGCAGACTTGAGGCAACTGTGTACTTGTCTTGCGAGCTCTGAATGATCTGCCAGGAGACTGTAGTGCTTGTGGTAGCAGTGCTGTTGGTGTTGTCGGCGCTGGAACCTTGTATCAAACGCCCCAAACACCCAAATTATTCCCAAGACTCATCCAGTCATCGTGACACTTTTTACGCATTCGCGATGCCCAGAACATTTTGCATTGATTTGGTTTGTATCCCGTCTTGCTCTGCGGTTCGAACTGACCTTACCCTCGATGCATTCCCAGTGAAGAGGCACTAATAGATGGTATGTACTAAGACTAAGAAACACTATAAATATATATTGATATATATATATATAATTAGATGATTTGGCGATCGCTCAGGTCTTGCCAAGCTTTATGATTTTGACATTTTGCATCTGAGATGCTTGTGCTGTTGCAGAACCTCAAATCAAGCCAAGGGTGAGTGAAATCAAGAAACTGCTGGCGTCAGGGTTGCCGACTGTCCGCAAACGCAAATGAAAAACTTGACTCTTAGAGACTCTAACTTGACGAAGCATTATGATTCAAATTATGATGCACGATGTGATCATTGATCGCACGAGACAGTGTAAGCATCCAGAAGGACACCGGCTGTACAGGTTTTTCGCTGGCTTCCCTCGTCTGGCTATTTTGACTCTTTGTTCATGACAAGATCTTTGCATGCTGTATTTCATTCTGTATCTATTCCATCCATTTCCATCCTCCACTTCTGATTTTCCAACTCACTTCATTTAGCCTTCCGCCTCTACCTGGGAGCCCGACTCATATGCAGAGCTCAGGCTGCTAGAAGTCTGCAACTGGAAATGTCAGGTGACAATCATGCCAAAATATCTCTCAACTGCGTCGTGTGCACTCGCTGTAAACATCTCTTGCATCGCACTGCTCACAGAATAACTCGACTTTATATCACCCAACTACCGACCAAGAATCACACATTAGCTGTGTTGATGCAGCAAAAATCTTACAATTCTACTATTTCGAAAAAGATTCTAGTGCCTGTGTAGCATCAAAGCGAGTCGTCAATGTTCTCCTCGGCTCTACAAGGCAGGACCAGTCAGGAAACATTTGATATCAAGTTTCTTGTACCACTTTGACTCATTTAGGAAATCCGTCAAAACGGATACTGTAAACGCCTTCGGTTCAAATGGTACTATCCTGCGGTGACATTCACCGTTCTTCCATCTTCCACATGGGATCTGAGGTTGGAACAAAACATGAACCCAAAATCTTTCAAGAGGGTGCAAACCAGTGGAAGAAGACGATGAAGACACTCAGGATGATTGAAGGATTTTCAGTGTGAAGCTCATTATCAATGTATGTTCCTTTTCCTGATCACAGAATGTCTTAAACGGTCTGAAGTTTCATTACTACATCTTTGTTTTGTTTTCAAAGATGTTGGGAAAATGGTTTGCGTCTTCATTTCCACTTTTTGTGCTTTTTGTTTTTGCGGATCCAAGGTTGTCCTCTGCAAAAACAACATTTCATTGCCAATTTCTGTTTTCCTAAAACACCGTTTTGAAGACCGTCGGAAGTGTCATTGCCGAACTCCCTATGTTTGTGTTGGCTGGAGGTTTATCTTAAAACTGCTGTCTGAATGTGAGACAATCTTTGTGTTTGTTCAATCTTTGTGGTTGTCTGATTGAAGGCTTTTGTCGCGAACCAATCTGAAATTTGACTGCAATATGTCTGGGTCTTGTTAGGTTTGTTTGTAAAACATGGTCAGCTCAAGCTACAAAAGACCATATGGAGACCTTAGGCCTCAGAAACCTCCAGTCCTCACCAACCTACCTTGCCCTCAATCGTTTATATCAATACAATCTACTACAATCTTATGTATACATCAGTAATCATCAGTACATCTAAGAACTTGGAATCATATCTAAAGCCAGATCTCCTTTTAGATTGTTCCAATTTGGACACCGTATAAACAGAGTTCCATTGCCAGTTTGCCAAGTCTTTTTTGGGTCTGATCAAACATATCTGCAAGCAAAGTCAAATTCTGAAATTGTGTTTTTCTACTCGAACCTGACGCAAATAATCCCAAGCCATTTTGTACCCTGATCATATCAGGCCCTGATCGAAGAATTTGTCTGAAACCAGTCTGAAACTTCATTGCCAAATTTTGCCACGTTGGATTTTCATCTGGTGTGACTTAATTCCAAGTAAACTTTCACCCCACAAAATAGAAAACAACATTACAAAATATTACAAGCAACACACGGTGTGGAGACCTTAGGCCTCACCCATCCCGTCCACCTCACCTAAACATTGGTTTCAACCGAATTATCCAAGAACGCTGGCAGATTCAAAATTGATCAAAATTGGCTGTATAGATTGTTCCAATCTGAATATGGTCTGGAGCCAGCAGTGCCTGGTATTTTTCCTTGACCAAAGTTCTTCTTGCCTGAACACATCTGAACACGGTGCCAATCCTTTGCTTCTTTGATCAAACAATTTGTCTGAAAACATCTCGAGTTTTATTGCCAATTACTTATCCTGCTGTGATGGAAGAATGTTCTGAAAATGGTTCCTAGTTCCATTGCCAAAGCTTACCTCTTGCCTCATGCATACGACTTTTTGGGGATCGCTCACGCCCTCCAAGATAACTTCAAATGACACATCAACATGGTTTTCAACCAAATGCTTTCATTCTAGCGCGGAAAACGCCCACGGAGCTATAATGAAAATATATGGCATTTGGTGGAACCTTTCCCTGTTGATCGAAGCTAGATGTCGCAAAAAAATAATGGTCTGGAACCCTCTCTCAAAATCAAAAAAAACTGAGGCCGATCCCACAACACGGTGGTGTGCAAACCCTGTCCTGAAAAGAAATAAAGAAATTGTAAGCCTGAGGATCTTCAGAAAATCTATTGTGAACACTAGCTTGGATGAAAGCCTGCCAAAACATGCCAAAACATCTTGTGTGCTTCCTCAAAATTTGGCTGAAAAAGAGGACTTCCGCTCCAGAGGTGTTCATCCTTAATAGCTTCTGTAATTAAAAATCCGTTAGCCTAGGAGATCCTAGGAGTACATCTCACATCATCTCACTACTTCACAGTTGGCTTTGGAGAAACATGTTGCCCTCCGTCGGGAAAAAACGGAAACACTGTGGCAAGATATGGCGAGCATTGGCGAGCATTGGCGAGCATTGGCGAGCATCAATATCTGGATGTGCATATCCGTCTCCAGAGACCTGGACAGCTGGCAAACTTCACTTGAGCACTCCAAGCACTCCAAGCACTCCCAAGGTTTGACATCGATGTCAATGATTTCCACTAGGTTCATCTACTCTGGGCCACCATATTTAAAAATGTGACTGAACTTGCTCCTGGATAGACCTGCTGCATAGACCCAAAATAGCATAATATGAACATAGACACCCAAAAGGATTCTAGCTACCTTGAAGTGCTTCCAGCATACTTCTAGGAAGCAATAAAATGAATCGAATGCTGTATATATTGTACTAGTACGACTATGGGTGGTGGCAGCAGCGACAGCCCTCAAAGCGAACCGAGCCATTCATGCCAATTCCCCTTCCGCAAAAATCCCAGGAGCGATTGCAGGAAAAGAATGGAAAAGACAATGATGCCAATGATGTGTGAAGCAGCAACTCAATTTTCGCCAGTCACATTGTGTCACATTAAATTTCAGTGAGCTGAGCCAGCTGCACATTGTCTGTTAATACTCTTTGCAACGGGCCCGTCAGCCACTGCCAGTACCTGCTCACATAAAATCACCTTCTATATATCAACACAATGGGCTTTGGTATGCTTCCATTTTCCAATGTGAATCCAATCAGCAATCAAGTCCAACGTACTTGCAAAGACATGATTTTTTTTGTTGGGTGGCTCAAATCATTTAATTTGACTGCATTCATTTTCCAGGACTGCTTGTATATGTCTAACCTTCCATGTATTTGTGTAATAGGTGTGCTAGCTTCGCTTCCAAGAGCATTCAGTCTATGATCCCCTTCATGCGCACTGTTGCTCTGTAATGATGTCGTTGAAGCTAGGAGAGACGTGGTGCAAAAATGCCGAGGAATTGTCAGCTTCCTGGATGGCGCTGCTTTGGGGTGCGAGGCGTGAGGCACGATGAATGCTGAGGTGAATACTCATGCACATGGCCAAGTTGCACCTTTTAGATCCTTTTCGATAGTTTAAGAAATATTTGCTATCTAAGGTATTGTATGGTATTGTAATGGTATTGTAATGTCATGTTTTACCCCTCGCATCCACTGCTAGGTGATGCCAGGAGACTGTGAAGTTTCCAAAAAGGCGCTCCAATTTGCTAGATGCCAAGAGCAAGCCTCCAGCAGTTAAAGTCTTTTCGTCCAAATGCGTCAGAAAGTTCACAACTTCGTCCATAACTCTACAGATACCTATGTCTGTCCCTGATTTTCTTTCTAGGATGTTTGTCCTGTTTCCGACTTGTTGCCATCCTCGAAATGTCTTAGTATTCGGAAAAGTGTAACATAGTTTACATTACAAGTGTTTACTATGTCTTGTCCAATCCATAACGCAGTCTGTTGTGTTCAAGAGCTCCACTCAGCAGGGCACTTGGACCAAGCGTTTGGGGCTGCACCAGCGAAATCAAGAACAAGACCTGTGGACAAGGTGCAAGAACCAAGGACTTGGTCATATAGTATGACCTCACCCTATACTCGTACTCATTCGACTTTTCAGATTGTTTTAACTTGCTTTTGTGGATTGCTTGTGATGCAGTCTGCAGGTTTAAGACTCTAAGACGCAATTTTCATTGCGCCTGGCAAACGACGAAGACGGAGAACTCCAGTAGTCGACACCTGTCACGCCCAATTGTGGATATTGTAGCTCTTAGGATTGCATCACCCTCAAGAGCCAACTGCCATCCCCACAATCCAAAGAAAGCATAAGAAAGCCACAAACAAAAATTCTGTGGCGTGGCATTGAGTTTGAGTGAATTCCGAGCCTCTTGGCATTTGCTCTTTGCCAGCATTGACATGAAAAGGAAGCCCTGCTGCAAGCTGTTGTCACTGTTTCTACTATTGTTGGCTCCACCCTGATTCAATCATGCTTCATCCTCCATCTTCCTTCCCAATCTTCCCAAGCCACGCCAAGCCACGCCAAGCCACGCCACCCCACGCCTTGTGTCTGCCCTTTTTCTGCGCTTTTTCTCCTGACCCAAGATGAGACCCTGGAGGACCTGGACCTGTGATTACTGTGATTGGCAACGAGTTCATAGATCAGCTGTGTCCTGGCCCTGCTGCATCAGATCGTTGAGAGATGGTATGATATCCATGTTGATCTTGGCAGCCTCACAAAAGAACAAACATCCTCAAAGAACACCGCCAGAAGAACAGCCTCAAAGAACATCAGAAGAACACCAGAAGAACACTAGAATCACTAGACCTCACGGCCACCTGAGAAAGGACGCATACACACTGATTTGAACAATAAATGCGACACGCTCAAGGCAAAACGTGTGTCACTTTTTCTCGGTTCCCTATCGTTTCGGAGGTTCATGCAAAAACTAACATCCGATGCTCACTCCACTACATATTTGATAAACACAAAATTCGACGGAAACTGATATGCTTTACTTCAAGATTTGCAGGGGTAGATTATAATTATTCTAAACACAACGAGCAAGAGTGTGACTCCAGGAAAGAAAGCGGTTTCAATGCCACAAGAGAAGCTTTCATGAAGCACACCAGCCACAGGGCGTCAAAGGGGTTCGCAGGTGAAGAGTACTGCCAAACTTGGCAAGCTGTATGGACTACGGAATTCAAGACGATGCAACAGCTACATGACAAACACTGACAACATCTGACAACATCTGACACACCTATTCCATCATGGCACCTCTCCATCTTCACCTCCACGCTTCTTTCGTGCATTTTCGAGCTCCTTCAAAGCTGACAGTCAAAATTTCAGGATACAAGAGCAAAGAAGGGATTGAACAAAGCAACTTGGATTCAATACAATAGCAGAATATAATGAAACCATTAATAGCAATAAAATAAAAGCAAGTGACAGTACAGTCAGACACTTCTTACTTTCTTTTAGTCTTGGATTCGGCTTGCTCCTTCTCCAGCTGGCGCTCGTTAAATGTAAAATCCTAGAGACCGGACAGTCTTTGTTCTCAACTCTTTCACTGCACCCAGTCCACTCAGCAAAAAGAACACCAGCTGAGTTTCAGGCTTCCCATTTTTCCCCCTTTGGCCTGCAGCATGGCCAATTCACTGTAGAACTAGACTGTCTGACGCTGATTCACACTCAAAAGATCTCAAAGGTCTCGTCCCCTTTTTGGCCTGTTCAAGTCCTCTTTGCTCAGGACAGTGCTGGCACCTCAAGCTCATGAACTGGTCAAACTCTACACAAGTCCATCTCTGCATCACAACCTTCAGAGTCTAAGATAATCTTAGATAGTCTTAGTCTTCGCGGAGTCATCATCATCACAACTCTGCAGAACCTTATGAACCTTTGCAAAAATTTCTTAGATTTTTTAGTTTTTTTTAGATTTGTTGCAAAGGGCGAGGCTCGCTTCCAGGCTCCAAGACTCCGGCGAACAAGTGTCAGGCAATAGTTGCGGCCTGCAACGCCCAACTGGCCCAACAAGTCCAACAAGTCCAACAAGTCCAACAAAGTCAACAAATTGTCACTTAATAACACTCAACTAACATGTATATAATTATGTATAATTAAACATTTAAAAACAACTCTACATGTAGTGCTGTTCTATGTTTTTTACTTTCCGACATTCCGGGCCTTTCACCATCCAAAGATCGCGCTCTCTCTGTTCACCTTTCAAAAAACGAGAGTGATACTACACCATGACAAATGATTTGTATTCGAAGTAAATTTGACTTTCAAAACGTGCCAAGTAGCTTGAAGATGCTCCCTCCGGTACCTCCAGTTATGGCAGCTGCAGTTTCCATACTATCCGGCCTGCAAAATCCTTATTCCAAATTTCAACGCAATTCAGACTTGATAAATTTGTAGGATTGGCTCATGTTGTTTCAGTTTCGCTCCCCCTCTGCGGCACCAAGGCAGTAGAACTTGAGCTTTGTGAGCTCCTGTGAAGGGAAAGTCAAACTAGGAGCCAAAACGACCGCACTCAATGTCCAAAAAAACTACAGAAAACAGCGCGCGCGCGCACAGTACATATTGGCGATGTTGCTTTAGTTTGAAATAAGAAGTCAAATTATGACATTGTTTTTCCTTTGGGTCCGAGTTTCTTTCTTAAAGGTGTAGGAAAGGATACCCTGAGAGTTTCCACTCCTACACTTGCATCGACGCTTGTGGACCTCGTCGCGCACAGTTTGAAAACAATACAAGTAGACCCCCCGTAAGGCGGGTGGCGGAAGTTTCCAGGTTTAAGGACTGTGATGCTATAGGATCCAAAGACCAGGTTTGCCTATAGGAACTGGAATGAAACCACATCTTCTCAACTCTGTTCTGTGAATTCGTCCTTATCTTGCTTCACCCCTTTTCAACTGTGACCACCACTTCTCAGCTCTTCGCAGCTCTTCTCAGACCATCTCAGCGCTTCTCAATTTTTACAACTCTTTTCAAAGCTCTCAAAGTCTTTCATCTCTTCCCAGCTCTCAACTCTTTTCACCTCTTCCCCGCTTTTCTCAACTCTTCTCAATGACTCTCGCCTCTGCCCACCTCTCAACTCTTCTCAACTCATGTCAACTCTTCTCACCTCGTGCCACCTCTTCTCAACTCTTCCCACCGCGTCTCACCTCCGCTCAACTGATCTCACCTCTTTCTCAGCTCATCTCAACTCTTGTCACCTACCTTTTTTGTCAACCTTTCTCAACTCTTGCCAACTCTTCTCAAATCTTCTCACCTCTTTTCACAGAGATGCTTTACACAGGGAAACTTTTACACACAGAAGCTTTTACAGAGAAACTTTTACATACAGCAAGCTTTCACACAGAGAAGTATTTACACACAGAAGTTTTTACACAAAGCAAGTTTTTACACAGAGAAGTTTTTACACAGAGCAAGTTTTTACACAGAAAAGTTTTTACACACAGCAAGTTTTTACACAGCGGTGTTTTTACACAGAGAAGCTTTATACACAGAGAAGTTTTTACACACAGCAAGTTTTACACACGGAGTTTCTACACAGAGAAGCTTTATACACAGCAAACTTTCACACAGAAGTTTTTACACAAAGAAGCTTTTACACAGAGCAAACTTTTACACAGAGAAACTTTTACACAGAACAGGTGTTTACACCTGGCACGCACAACGGCTATACAAATTGCAGCTCCAAACCGGATCTCGACGCCAAAGCGGAAAGACGACGATTTTGAAGCACTTAAAAAAGAAAAATCATCAGCGCCGCAGCGCCAAAATGGAAAATTACTGCTGCCAAAGCACCATTGGCGACCTTCATGCAGCCATTAACAATACAATTTACGAATCTCAGCTGCAAAAAACCATAATATTTCGCACCCGGCCGCAGCAGTGAGGAACCTTGACACAGCCATTCCAGCATGATCTGCAGACACGAGTTGCAAAACCCAATAGAATTACGCAGAACGGCTACACCAATTGCAGCTCCAAAACCGGATCTCGACGCCCCGAGCCAGATGGGTTCCCAATTGGTCACTATGTCAGATTCCACCGTGATTGCACAAACTTTTGGTGCTGCGAGCGAGCGTGCATGTTTAAATTAGGTGTGAGGTTTGCACATGAGCATGCAAGGCACGAAACCAGACAGGAAAAAAAAGGAAAATCATTAGCGTCAAAATGGAGAAAATTTGCTGCCAAAACACCATTCGCAACCTTCATGCAGCCACTACAATACGATTTACACTTCTCAGCGGCAAAACACAAAAGCACAGCATTAACAAAGAAGAGAAAAAGTCACTTGGAGACTTCAGTTACCGTGATTCCACGCTAAAGCCGCGACGCCCGCACCCGTCGCGCACGCGAGCCAGCTTTTCTCCACAACTGAACCTCCGGCAACGTTTTCTTCTTACAAACCTTTCTGAAGCTGACCTGGTGTTGCAAAAAAAAACCTCCAAAGAAGAACCTTCTCTGGAACCGTTACCCAAAAAAAAATGTTTCATGCAAATCCTAACATACAAATCGCATCCTTGATGTAGCAGTTCCAATGCGATCTGCCAACAATGATCCGCAAGACACAATCAGACCCGCAAGATGCTACTGAAGAACAAGTACTCTTCGAGCAGCCTTGGCGCAGCCATTCCGCTGCGATCTGCACTTGCAATTTTGCAAAACAGAAAAGAATTGCAACACAGTACTCAGTACTGTAGAACACGTCGCTTTGATGCACCAGTTCCAATGCACAAAGTACCTCAACCAACACATGCAAACTACCATAGCACAGCGTCAACAAAGAAGAGAACAAGTCACCTGGAACCCTTAGTTCCACTGCGCGTGCAGATCGAGAATGATTCCACGCTAAAGCGGCGACGCCCGCACCCGTTGCACACGCGAGCCAACTTTTCTCCGCAACGGAACCTCGGTTTACCCGAAAAAACACCATGTTTCGTGCAATTCCTAAGGTTCGAATCGCATCCTTGATGTAGCAGTTCCGATACAATCTGCCAACAATGACTTGCAAAACACAATCAGAATCGCAACTCCGCTGCTCAACTCTACTCTTCCCTACCTTACTCTCCTGGACTCTGCTCTACTCTACCTCTACCGCTACTCTACTTCTACTCTCCTCTGCCTCTACTCTACTTCTACTCTCCTCTGCCTCTACTCTACTTCTACTCGACCTCTGCCTCTACTTCTACTCTGCTCTGCTCTACTTCTTTTCTGCTCTACTCTACTCTACTCTGCTCTACTCTGCTCTTCTTTGCTCTACTCTTCTCTACTCTACTCTTCTATACTCTACTCTGCTCTACTCTACTTTTCTCTACCTCTACTCTATCTCTACGATACCTCTACAGTACTTCACGCAGGGGCCAACTGGACACAATGATCTTTGTGCTAATGAGCATGTGACATCATGGTCCCTTAACGCACGTGCCAACTGGACACAATGATCTTTGTGCTAATGAGCATGTGACATCATGGTCCCTTAACGCACGTGCCAACTGGACAGAATGATCGTTGGGCTAGTGAGAATGTGACGTTATGATCTCTTAACGCACATGCCAACTGGACACAATGATCTTTGGGCGAGTGAGAATGTGACTTCATGATCTCTTAACGCACATGCCAACTGGACACAATGGTCTTTGGGCTAGTGAGAATGTGACTTCATTATCTCTCAACGCACGCGCCAACTGGACACAATGATCTTTGGGCTAGTGAGAATGTGACTTCAAGATCTTAAGGCACACAGCATTTTAACACAATGATCTTTGGGCTAGTGAGAATGTGACTTCAGGATCTCTTAAGGCACACACCATTTAAACACAATGATCTTTGGGCTAGTGAGAATGTGACTTCAAGATCTTAAGGCACACACCATT
>Ga0126342_10016074_pt1 | contig 13067 bp, 10 predicted proteins | sample Cyp1metagenome_FD_92528 | JGI IMG/M metagenome (GOLD analysis project Ga0126342, IMG submission 92528) | Coral microbial communities from Lord Howe Island, Old Settlement Bay, Australia - Cyphastrea 1 metagenome | ecosystem: Host-associated > Invertebrates > Cnidaria > Coral ... | reverse complement strand
CTGAAAAAAACTAACTTGCTAGACACAAGCTGGACGCAACATTGGTCAACTTTAGAAGTTGCGTGCGCGCAGCTGGGACGCTCATTTCATTGAAATCGTTCAACTTTAACAACTCAGAGTATGGTATTATTGTGGGATTGTCATGCTTCGTAAGGATTAGTAAGGGCAACTATCCCCAATTCATAGCCCATTCACAGAATTGGATGATGGGAAAATGTACAGGAACTCCATACATGTCAGGGTAAAACACCTTCCTATTTTCCTATAGATGTTGTAGATGTTGCCTTAAATCAATCCATTTCATGGGTATTCAGCCAACACCACCCCCCCAGTTTGGTGACCCCCCAATGATAAATGCTTAAGATTCGCCATGAAAAAATCAACCCTTGATCAACCTTTGTTGTTGGGGGCTTACCGAACTACGGGATATCAACTTATTAAACTGGCCATAGCATCGATGATCCCATCAATAAGATTCAATAAGTGAGATTAAATACTTGGATTTAAGTTGTTCAGCCTCAAGCTGCCCAACTTTCCTTGTGCGTCAAGTGAAAAAACATGGAGTTTCAAATCTGGTGTAGCCGTATGTAGCTGTTGTCACGACTTACCATGGCTTTCCCTATCACAAATAGTTCGAAAACATTCTTTGGTATCCGGTAAATTGATGGATATTGTGGTCTCTATATGGTATCTATATGGAAATCCATGGCTTTCCCATTCGTCTTCCTTGTGGATGTTCCAATCTTCCATCTTGTTTCAACAAAAACCGGAATTTGTAAACAATAAGTTGACATAACTTGTAGCCTCTGGCAATCCAACATACCCTCTGGTAATTTAACATAGCTATTGAAAATGGTGATTTAGTTCGTGAGTTTTCCCATGAAAAATGGTGATTTTGGTGATTTTCCATAGCTACGTTAAATTACCAGAGGGTAGATATCATTGGGAATTATGGGATCATGGGATTTCTTACATATATATATATATCATATGATCATCCTATACATACCCAGGGCTTTTCCCCTTTTAAATATTGTTTATAGGAGATTTCCCTGGCCATGTTTGGTGACACCGGGAATTCCACAAAAAATATCACCAAGGAACTCATCCGAACACCAGCAGATCACGCGATCAGCAGCTGCCGGAAACCTCACCGTTTTCAAAAAGATATCACTGATTGGCCATACCATATATATATATTTATACATACCACATATACATATATATATGTGTATATATATAACATATATATATATATATATATATTATACGTATTATATATATGAATGTGTCTATATACATACTTATGATGTGTATATATATATATACAGTTATTATATACATATGTGATTTAATGTGCATGATGGTATATGTGTGCGTATACAGAAACTGGCTGCAAGATGGTGCTGGGATCGCTACCGAAAGGGCCGAAAGTCATGTTTCTTGAAGGCCTAGGAGCAGATGGTCACCTTTGAACTGGCGGGGCAACACACATTTAGGAAGTGGTCGGGGTTAGGGGGCTATAAGCTATAAATGATTTTAAATGGGATAAGCCCACTTAGGGGACTTGCTCATTAGGCTTATAAAACTATAAATCACTGGCTAAGTGGGATGATTGATCCAATTAAGAGAAGATCTGTACAACTTCTATGGGGTGAAACAAACCATTTATAACTGGGAGCAAGGCTCATGATTGTGTGGGGTTGGTTTCTCAGGATGTGAATCATTCCCCTTCCTATCCATTGGGTCTTTGACCATCGTCAGAATTCAGGACTGGAAGTTCCAACCAAAAAATACCTGTTTAATTCGGGGATTACTCAACTATACTTACAGAAAATCAACTGTTGTCAAGGATCAACCCATCCCCAGGCGCCGCCGTTTTTTTTTTGGAAAACCTGCTGGGTGCACCCGGCGACACCCCAGCGATCCAACCATTCCTGGCCCAAGTCTGTCAAGGTCCTGCGCTCATCGCTGGAGGATCCAATCGGGGTCTGAAGGGCTACCCTACTGTCATCCAAAATGATCATGGTTTGTCATGCAAAATGCACCAAAGTATCCAAAAAAAAATCAGGGTTTGAGCGTTGAGCGTGATTAGTGCCCATTTCAGGTTTTAAAAAACAAACGCATTGGGTCCCTGAGAGTTGTTGTTGGACCGTTTGTGGGTGGTACAGCTTGTAACATCATTCAACTCCTATTCGACCCCTGTTCAACATCATGCAATGAGGTTGGAGACACGGTTCCCCTGTGAATAGGATGGTGATAGTGGCCGTGTAGTAACTGATGATAGTTTGATAACCAACATCACATTGATGGTGATACCGTGATACCTCCAGAGGTCCCGATTGTGATTGGTTTGGTCCCCGTGTTCCTGGCTACATCCCAATCATGTTCCCACATAAAATAAGGTCCAGTGTTGCTTGTGAATAACTGAATAACCCATAGATGTGAGATCATACATGGTTCATCTATGTTCATCTGGTTGGTGGTTTCAACCCCTCTGAAAAATATGAGTCAGTTGGGATTATTATTCCCAATATATGGAAAGTCATAAAATTCATGTTCCAAACCACCAACCAGTTCATTGTAAATCTCCGTGAAGATTTACCAAACATTACCAAACCAGCAGTTTACCCTCTGGTCAACGTTTACAAAAAGCTATTGAAGCCATGGCCCAGTCGAAATCGTGGATTTTCCCATTGAAAATGCTGGATCTTTCAGCAAAACACCAGCCCACCGGATGCCACTGATCACCGATCCGATCCGTTGCGACGCCGAAACGCGCCTCTTGTAGTAGCTTTCCGCATCCCGTGCTCGCCTCAAGCGTCTGGTGGCGAGCGAGGGGAAATCCCGTGCCTAAATCGAGGTTCATAGCTGGGAAAAACCATGAACAACTTCTGTAAATGATGGATTTTCCGTGAAAAGCCTCTATAAATGATGGATTTTCCATGGCTACGGGTGAGAACCGGAGGGGAACCATCACAGCGACCTCGGCCAGACTCTAAGCCGCCCCACGAGCGGCTGGATGAGGTTGGCGTCTCAGAAGCGGGGGTTTTCCCATGTGGTGACATAACCCCTTCCCTCAAAAATGAAATACCTCCCATAAACATCCATAAACCATGGTGGATGTAGGGGATGAAACCGCGTATTTGGAATCATGGAATGGTTCTTTGTTTAACATGAACGGGGGAAGACGACTTAGGGAGTCTTGCCAGACGACCTCGGGTTTGGACCCATTGAACCAATGAGGAATGGAAATGCGTAAGTGCTCAATGGGGGATATAATGGGGATATAGAACCCCCATGAAACCCCAGTAGTAAACGTAGTCTATGGAAAGCGACCATGACTGGTATCCCATCATTCAAAGCACCTAGCCACAGGGGATAGACCAGCTGGTGGCTTGCATAGCCGGATGCTCATCCGCCCACTGGCTAGAATCAACGAAAGACTGCCAGTGATTCATCTTATCCATGCATTTTACCATACATGTCTACTGTATAACCCATCTATCATCTATTATATATATATGAACAATATATATATATATAAACAATTGTAAACATAAACTATCATAAACTATAGTGTAGAAGCTGCATGAATTGGTCTGAAAATAGCTTCTGGGACACCCCCGAAATTCGATGCTTTCGATGCTTGAAGTTCTCTTTGTCGTTTTCCCAAGTTTTCCCCATGGAAAAATCCCTTGGTGCCATGGGAAATTGCTGGTGTTTCCAGCCACGGCATCTCCCACCTTCTGGATCTCTGGAGCTGAAGCTGATCTCAGCCGCCTGGACACATGGAATCCCAGAGCCGTAGCTTCTGAAGGCTGGAGTTTGATTCAGTGGGTTAAGTACCTGACGTCAGGTAGTAGATTGGTATATGATATAGGGATTGGCCACTGTTTATATTTCAATGGGAATTTCAGGATCCTAAATTGGAGCTACCTACCATGTAAAAGGCCTATAAAGTCCCATTGTTTATTATATCATATACCAATGGTTTGGCTATGACTTAAACGATATAAAACCTTTCGTTTTTGGTGTAATTAGTGAACTGGATTTCAACGCATCACGCCACCAGGCGCCCCCACGCTTTGGAGATCACATCACCTCACAGCAAATCAGAACATTCCCTGGGTTCAAATTCAAACGACAGTTTCAATCAAAAAACATGTTGTTTTTAGCCCTAAAATATATGGGTTATTATGGTTTCCCTGCGGATCTTCCCAACAATTCCCCAAAGTGAAGCTTTTTGGGCATAATGTCCCTGACTGCCATATGATGATGTACTGAGGTCGATGTGAGGTCGCGATAATTTGCTCATTGTTTTTTTTTTAGGCAACCCCATGTGTTTCAAACGTTGGCAATTATGGGCTATTAAGGAGTAGAAGATCATCTATGACATCCTAGGAAAACTGTGAATCATCATGTTCTACAGATTTGTTGGCTTCCTATACCCATGACAGGCACAGGGTAATCAATCATGGCAATGGTACACTCACGTTCTCGATAAGAACATATTCTGTAAATGGATATGGCGCCGTCACCGGTACAAGTGGTGGAATGTCCTGCAATGTCCTGCATGCCAGGTTTTATTTCTCAAGGATTACAAAGTGCTTTTGAGAGTTGGTTGATTTTTGTGGCTACCCTCCGGTAACCAAACATAGCAATTGGAAGTCCCTGATCAAAATTCATGGATCATCACTCACCGCAGCTCCAATGGAGGGAACATGAAGAAAAACAAGCAGCGAAAAGTGGCATGGTTTTGGTGTTTTGGTGCCTGAAAAAATCAGGGAAAACCGTGAAATCCATTGAAATCCAATGGTTTATCGTCATGTTCCTATTGAAACTTTGGGGGCCGTAGGCCGCTACAGTCTATTTTCACTCATCCGATCCACCCGGATATGCCCATCCGCTGTTGAACTTTCCGAAGAATCAGATCTAATTATTAGATTGACCATGATTTCTTTGGTGTCCAAAAACAACAATAATAAAAATTCTATATACTCGCAATAATACCAATAATAATATTAATTATATATATACAGTATACATGATACATCATAAGCATCATACACAAGTTGCAACTCATGCCATTGACATCTTGAACCTGGTAAAACATCCTGCTTTCCCCCGCGCCTACAGTGAGATATTGATCCCCTGGCAAATGCGGATCGCAGTAGGGAGAGGACGGTGAAACATGACATGGATATGGGTAAATTATAGGATTTCACGAACCTGAAAAAAGGCTATATTGGGAGAATTCCCCTAACCATAGTTTCAATGAGGTCACAATGAGGTCACTATAATTTTCCCAGGTAGATGCCATAGCAGAGCGTTGGGCAAACGCTGCCAAATTTTGATGGACTGGTAGTTTGTTACGGAAAATGGCCCATGCATAGATGATTTACCAATGACGAACGCTGAGCTATGACAAAAACCATGTCCAATAACACAACATGAACCAAACTTGATGCCTGCCGAATTGGAATCAGTCACATTCTCTGGTTTTCCAACATTTTTGGAGTCGCAATGTAACATAGCTATGGACAATGATACATTTATAGGGTTTTATAGGTGACTAACCTATGGATTTTTCCATAACTACTTTCATTTACCAGAGGCGGGTAGAGCCGACATTTTTGCGTTTGACTATGTTTGACTCGCCATTTTTGGGTTTGACTGAAAATCATGCATGCCCAGTGAACCCATAGATCTATTTTCCCATTAAATTTGCATCCTAAGGTTGGCATACCCCAATTTCACAAAAACCCCACTTGGATATAGGTGGTTGATGGTGGTTGAATATGTAAAAGCGCAAGATGTTTTCAAGCACGTTGTTGAAGTGTAACTGCTGAGATTGGCTCAAGGCCTTGATCCATAGGCAAATGTTGGTAAGCCATGCTGAATATGCACATTGACACGACCCCTCAGCTGTTGGCTATCTTAGCCAGCAGATGTTGACTACATATTCAAAAATGGGTCAGTGTTCACTAAACGTTGTAACCACTGTTGAATATATTGTCTAAACATGCAATGGTGTTGATTCATCCTCTGTACAAGTGCCGGTGGCTTGGTTATATATCTTTATACACCTGTTGCAGCCGCAGGTGTTGGATGAATAAGCTATACATTGACCTGTGTTTGGTCATCATTCCACCATTGGCCGTCATAGTATTGTTGTTGTTGATACCATTGTGCTGTTGGCTCTTCCTGCCAGTTGCTGGTGTAGGTGTTGCCTGTGGCTTCATTGAGGTTGTGCACGGCCACTTTGCAGTCTCTTGCTATGTGGCCTTGCTGACTACATCTGTAGCATCCTTGTGTTGGGGCTCCCTTTCCTTTGCCTGTAGGCTTGCCGTTTCCTTTGCCTATGTATCCTCCTTTGTTGGGCGCTCCTTTGTATGGCATGCCTTGTCAAATCTTTCCTTTGCCTGCGATGTACACGTAGCCATATCCCTTGCCTTTGTAGCCTTTGCTCTTTCCTTTTCCTTTGTTGGACTTCTTGCTTTTGCCTTTGTTGTATTTTCCTTTGCATCTTTGTTGACAGCTCCACTGTCCATAGGTGCCGGTCCTCCCTAAAATTCGTAGCCACCCCACCAGACCCCACCTCTACCCCCTGCCCTTATTTTAAGCGCCTGCTTGGACATCCTTGCTGCCTGAACCAGGAGTAGGGCCTTGGACAGACAACATCTTCACAACCCATGGGAGTTCTCATGATACTGAAGTAGAATGACTTCCATCCCCCAACAACCATGGTTGTTTGATAGGGTTTTGCTAGGGGTTGATGACCCGGGAAAATGACATCCTGGATAAACAGAAACAAGTCGCATCAATGCACCACCCTTCACGAAATGAGATTGCCTGAAAATAGGGTATGTCCCCTAAATCCAATGATTTATCATCCGTTTAACACCATTTTCCATCCTTAAAATCGACATCTTTATTGGGGTCCATTCCAAACTTAAGAAAAACAAAGAAACGAAAGCAGAAGTTTGATCAAGATCACACCAAATCCATCCAAGTTTCACAATTCTTGGTTGCTTCTGAACACACCCAACCCATCCTGGAATCCGTCGCTAGGTTTATCCCGCTGTTGCCCGTTTGGCACTGCATCTTATCGCGAAACTTGTAGGTTACCGGCAAGTCGTGGGCCTCAAGTGCCAGGCTTGGGAGACCCAACGGAAGATGCTGTGCTTTTGATGGTTATATATAGCACATGTTATAAGGGACCTATTTAATATATATGTCATCATTCACCAAATATTCATTTTAAACATATGCTTATATGATATCTTGGTCGTACTAAATTCGTGAACTTGGGAGGAAGTGAAAAGGACATATTAACATTGTAGAATCACAACATGACTCATGGAAATCATCGCTTTTCTGGAAATCTTAGATGTTCAAATTCCATTTTTGGGGCCAAAGGCGTCCCAGAGGTGCCCCATGCAGAGGTGCGACTCGTAACTAAGCCAGCGTTCCCGTTGCGTTGACCAAATTTGGTGCTGGGAACGTTTTGTTTGCTGTCTTTGTTTTTGCCCACATTTTGTTGAAAAAAACATACTTCATTACTTCAACTTTTGATTCCTGTGGTGTAAAAAGTGCCGAACTCTGTTTCCAATTGTGTTTCAGCTAAAAAAGCTCCCGACAAGAATTGAAATCTCTGCCAAACCTCAGATACGCCTGAAACCTTGCCAATTAATGCCACCTGCACCTCTGGGGCACCTCTGCAGCACCTTTAGCAGTATAGTATAGCTTCCGGGAATGCTTTATCAGTATTAACCATTTGCTGTATACAGGATGAGTGTGAGGCTGACATGCTTGGAACTGCAAGCGCGTGCAAATTCAAGGCCGGTAGAAAGTCAGGAAAAAGTTGCAAAGTTCAAAGTTGGCTTTTGAACATCTAAGAAATAGTGGTATCATACATGTCCATCAAGTACTTTGGTACCGATGAAATTAGTGATACAATCCAAAACCATTGGCCATTTACAGTACCTAGATGAACTGAACTGAACCATCTAAGGCATTGAATCTGATAGTGTCTAGTACTAAAATGAACTAGACCATAATAGAAAATAATGTAATATATAGAATATATATATATTATAATATTATATATATAATACAAATATATAGTATGAATGTGTTTTTTTGTGGTGTCATGATATGTATGTATAAAAAACATGAACCAAATCCAACAAAAAGTCCATGTCTCTGGCGGTTCAAGTAGCCATTTTGGACTTGGTTATTGCCCATGTCAACTGCTTCATGTGGGTTACTCTGGGTTTGTCTGAAAATACGGTACCCAAAAATCATAATATAGTTTCGCATCATGTCTCCATATGGTTTCCCATGTCAAGAAGTGACCATCATTTGGGTGGCAATCATTCCCCCATTTTGGGACCTAGGTCAATATATATTGGCTTAATATGGGCTCACAAAGGGACAAACATGGTGTAAGTAATGTTTCTTCATGGGCATATAACTATTATTATCCCATCATTAATCCATTGTTGTGCTTACTAACCATGATCCCATCATTAACCCATCAATGGACCGAACATTAATCTGGTTGGTGGTATACCTACCCCTCTGAAGAATATGAAAGTCAGTTGGGGTTACTATTCCCTATATATTGAAAGTCATAAAAGCTATGTTCCAAAGCACCAACCAGTGTTTGTTGGTTTATGAACCATTATAATCCCCATTAACTATAGTTATATCTACCATAAACCATAGAATTCATCCACATTTCCAGTCACCACCAACCAGCTGCTTAATTGCTGTTGGAAATTCCATGGAATTTCCATGGTGGTTTCCCCCGTCTCCCAGGCATTCCCAGGCCGTGGCACACTCTCATGCGGCACCACTTCGCGCCAACGTCCCGAGGGAAGATCCAACTGTCGTGTCGTCGTGAAGTGAAGAAGTGAAGTTGCGACCCCGAAATCAGGAGGATGCCACGAAAACCACTGTGATTTCTCTGGTTTTCGTGCACAGAAAATGCTATGGAAAATGGATGAACATAAAGGATTTTTCTGGATAACGTATGATGATTTACCTATTGAAAATGGTTTTTTGTCACTATCACACAGGACGCCAATCCTCGAGGCTCCATGTTTAGGGTTCCATCTTAGTTTTCACGTGGGAAAAAGAATGAACTCAAGCTGCAAACATCGGCCGTGTAAACAAACTCAAAAACAAGGAAATCAATGTCCCATCATGTCCCACCTTGTATCGTTTGAGTAGAAAAACCCATACCCTCTGGTAATTTAACATAGCTATTGAAAATGGTCATTTATAGTGGATTTTCCCATGAAAAATGATGATTTTCCATAGAAAAATGTTAGTTTACCAGAGGGTATCACCATTAAAACACACCATTAAATGGTGAAAAAAAAATTATTAATGTTGATAAGTCACCATTAAATCACCATTAAACCACCATGAAAATCACCCAATCTTTCCGGCTCAGCGCTCAGCGCGCCAAACGCAAAAATGCGGCGGCCTCCTGTTGGATGGCTGACTGCAGACTGTCGTCATCCAGGAGCTCCAGCAAGGCGTCTTTCACCTGCGCAAAAGGAAAAAAACATGGAAAGCTTTGAAGGAACAGGAGGTTAATGCTGTACTATAGTGTACTATAGTGTTAATATTGAACAATGGAAAATGGCCAGAATATACAGTGAAGTTACTTGGTGGCTCATCCCACGAATCGTAAGTGGGTTAGTTCACATTAACCCTACTTATCCCATTTATAACTGGGATTATAACCCACTTACTAAGTGGGATGAGCCACCAAGTAATGATGTACTTAATGATGTACTTAATGATGTACTATAGTGATAATATTGAAAAATGGAAAATGGATGAAAATGGCCAGAATATACTAAGTGTACGAAATTGTGTACTGCTTACTAAGTTGATATTCGTTCCAACTCTCTATATATGTACAGATATGTACAGTATATGTACTGTAGTTGCAATTCTGACTTGAAGAACAAATCAACCTGTACTGACCTTGGACGATTGCCGCTGCTCCCCAACCTCTGCCCCACGCAAGACTGTCCTGCTGTTAATGTCCTGGTGATAGGTTGAGCGAGCTTCGCATTCAATTGGGGAAGGCTAAAGCGACTAAGGAAGCGATTTTTTGCATATGGGGATGGGTCAAAACCCTGGTACCCCTGGTGAACCCCAAAATAGATAGCTGGGATTTATGGATGTGAATAACCCACTAAAAATGGTATGTATAGGTATTGACCCATACCCATATCAAAATATTGTTTTTATTCCACAGGTATCATTCACTTGAAGACAGTGCTATGACAAACCCAGGTATCAATTGGATTCAATGGATATTCTACAGGTACCATGAAAACTGAGGTGTCATTGATGATCAAGCATTCCGACTTGTTGCATAATTTATGAAAAATAGCGGCAGCATCCGCAGTACATGAAGGCCTGGCACCCAGCAATGGAGATTGATTTTCGGTGATCACCGTTTTTTAGATTGGGTTGACATACCTTTCCCCTTTCCCCCATCAGGTGATCCAAGGAATGAGCAATCCATCTGTGTGTTTTTGGGAAAGAATGGCATTTAGCTTAAACCATCATAATCATGCAATCTCCATGATCCTCTGGGAGACAGGTGATTTTGCGCGCCCCAGGTAAACCTAGAGAGTTCAGCTTGAAAAACAAACGCAGTAGCAACAGCAACAGCAACAACAACAACAACAACAACAATCACAACAATCACAAGTTATTCATATAACGATAGCACCTGGCAGCTTCTTGGAAACTGCTTGCAGGTGTCATGTAGAGGTGTCTCGAGTTTCTGTTCCAGCTGAGTTGGGACGGTCTGCCCGAACCCACGAGAAGATCTGCCAGAACTTGGATATCAATATCACCCCAATCATCACTGGAAAACTATAACTCCAATATATTGAGATCAATCATTTACCAGGTTTTACTATTGCTAAGTATCATCACTGCTGAACCCCATCGTTTATTCAACATGCTCAATTCTAAGATCACTGAGCGTACACCTAATTTGGCATATTGACCCCGTGTGTGTCGGTTGTATTGTGGTTCTTTCTAGAAACCCTTTGTTCTCAATTAACTTGGTGGTTTGCTGCTAACGTTTTAACTTTTAGCTGGTGACAATTGCTAAATCCATCTATGCAATCTCCGAAAAAGCCAATAAGAATCGAAGTTCATGGTTGAGTACAATCTATCCAGTTAATTAGCAACAACACAAAATCTGGATACCCTCTGGTAAACTAACGGTTTGTTATTGAAAATGACCCATAGAAATAGTTGATTTACCATGATTTACCTATTAAAGTAGCAAATGTCCATAGTTATGTGGCTGTTTACCAGAGGGTAAATTAGATATTTTTATGTTACCAGCCCGAAAAGTTCAGCCTTCCCCGACCCGGTCCCCTTGGACAAAGATGATCGTCTGATCGTCAGTGAGATTCCTGGACCACGCCAATGTGGAGAATCCCCTGGAAGTATGGGCGAAATATGGGTTTGAAGAGGGATACACTGGGATATATCCCCCAATACTTCCAATGTCCTATATAGATCTATATATATATATTTATAGCATTTCATCGTTTGCAGAAGGGGAAATGTCTATTACCGTAGCACATCCCATTTGGATCCACGCGTTTTCGCGACTAAAAACCGGTCCAATTCAAGTGGCTGGCGGCTACTCTCCAAGGGCATGAGGCCTTCTTACAGCATTATGGACCCCATCAACCCCATCAACCCCATCAACCCTCAATCAACAATATCAACATGTTTATGTAGACCTTAAGCTATTGTAGAACCCCCATCAACCCTAAATGAACGGCTGATAAAATACTCATTTTGTCTGTCCCATGGGCGCCTCTGACTTGCTTTGCGCAGCACCTTGAGTGGCGGTTGGTGGTTGGTTGCTGTTTGGTATATCGTTGCTATGCATCAAAACAATACATGCAGCCATGTACAGGTTGTACAGCGCTCATACCATGAATGCAAATCGATAAGAATCAATAACATTTGATAACATCAAGTGTATATAATACATGTATATATAGATAGAATCAGGTACTAGATGATAACCAATTTGGTGGTTGAGACATGTTGAGACATCCTCCATTTCAATCATACGTTGGCCCACTGCTATTTGTTGAGGAACGTTCTCTTCGCCCCATTTGGAGGTTTCTATAAATGAGGGTAGTAGTACCACAAAATGGATGGTTATGATGGAAAATCCATGTATAAATTGATGATTTTGGGGTACCCCCATTTATGGAAACCTCCATTTGTGAAATGCGCAGAGTGCAATTTCCATGTCTAATGGATAACTGACATACTGACATTAACCGACCGCGGTCGGTTCTCTTTTTCTGGAGATAAGCCAAGATTTTGCCATCAACAAATCATGTTTTCCACCTCATTTTGCCATCTCAATCCGACTCAGTGTCTAAATTTCTCCAGGACTTTGGCAAGAGGAAGCCGGCAATTCCGAGGGTAACATCTTCCCAACACTCCTGTTCTTGTTCAACAAACTGTCTATGAAAAGTTCAATATCCTCATTGATTTACCCATTGAATAATTACATTGAATTTCACAGAAGAAACTTCGTGAAACTCATGAAGACAACATCTGTCTTCAATGTCTCAAAACACCTGGGAATTCGAAATGTCAAGCGGTTCCAATGCCCCATCACCCACATCCCTGCACCGTACGTAGCGTCTTAGCCAAGGCGATCTTCGCACCCTCCAAGGGATCCTTCTCAGGGTCCTTCAGGGATCCCCAGCTGGGGCAAGGACAATTCGCAACAATATGGATTCAAAGTTTAAAGCATATGCATGTATAAAAATAATATATATATATATAATATAATATAATATAATATATATATATATATATATAATAATATGTGTATATATATATATAATTTAATATTATATATATAATACACAATATATTCATGATATATAATATAATATTCATGATATATAAAATAATATTCATGATATATTATATATATAATATATCATATAATATATATTATATGTATGATATAT
>Ga0126342_10016073_pt1 | contig 13068 bp, 10 predicted proteins | sample Cyp1metagenome_FD_92528 | JGI IMG/M metagenome (GOLD analysis project Ga0126342, IMG submission 92528) | Coral microbial communities from Lord Howe Island, Old Settlement Bay, Australia - Cyphastrea 1 metagenome | ecosystem: Host-associated > Invertebrates > Cnidaria > Coral ... | reverse complement strand
GGCAACTCACGTACTTCTTGCAAACACGACCACCGCCCCACTTCGTGCAGTAGCGGCCGCCGCTGCACTTGATTCCGTTGAAGAATCCGTTGCGGCAGTTGGCCCAGGTCAGGCATTTTTTGCTGTTCTCTTCGTCCTGTAGATTGCTGCCGTGAACTTCTTGCAATTCCGCACTGGAGCCTCAAGGGCTAGTTGATTCGGAATGAGGTGTTTTGTGTGGTGCACTGGAAACTCTGACTTGCTTCTTGAATTGTGGGTGGACTAAACTCAAGCCCGCTTGCTCATGTTTGGTTTTGATCCAGTTTGCAATCAACCACGGCGGGAAGTTGCGGGCAAAGTGCCCACACAAACTCTACCACACCTTAAATGTGCCAGGTTTATTTTATTTTATTTTTGGCTATCATTTTTCAACATTGTCTTTGTGGCCCGTGCACAGGAAACAGTCTTGAAAGCACATGCGGTCCTTATAATTCATTCATCAGGCTTTCCATCATTCCTCCCATGAAAGTCCCTTGCGCCTTTCTCCACAGCCATTTTCTTTGCCCGAAGGTGAAGCATCTCCAAGCTGCACTCATTACCTTCACATTCATCATCCAACAAAACGTCGATGGCATGCACTGCCACAGCAAGAGAGATGACAAGAGTTGGACGAAGCCACATCGCGGTAAAGGGTCGAAGCGAGGTCAAAAGCAAAGAAAACAAAAACAAATCTCAAAATTGAAACGCTTTTTGCAAGAGCCAAAGCTTCCATCGTGCAGGGATCATAGTTTCTGACACCAACGGATTCACAGGGTATGATTTATGCTGTTCGCCTTGATATTTTTGATGTTTCTGTTTCAGGCTGCTCTGCAATCTACATATCAGAAAGGATGCAAAAGAAAGGTTTGAAAGTTTGAAATAACCAACGCATGCATTCCGGCCAAAAGCTTGCAAATATTTGCAAATTTGCAAATGTTGGTTCATTCTGACTCGTTTTGACTCGCGTCGCATTGGTCATCAGTGCACTGTGGAAGAAACTTTCGTAAACTCCACGGCTCTGGATCCTCTAATCGAGGACCGAGGACTGCACTGAGCTCTCGGCATTTGAATCTGAGAGTTTCTCCATGTTTCTCCCGATCCAACGTGACAAATGTGGTCTTTGGCAGCATAAACGTAGCTTATGGGATGCTTGTGGGTAGTCTCGCCGTGTTTGCGAACAAAAACAGTTTTCAAGTGGAGTTTCATCTCCATCACCGAAACTTTGTGATCTTGGTTTGGTGTTTTGCATCTGCATCTCGGTTATATGAACCCTTCTACGCTGTACTGCACTCCTGATGCTATGTAACTGTTTTTAATAGAACCTGTGTGCCTTACGTGGTTTTGTTGGGGGTTTTCTTTTGCCCAATAATGTGTCCGAAGGACCCATGGAGAAACTTAAATCCAAACAAATGTGATCTCAGATCTGTCGCGTCTTAGCACTCGCATCTGAGCGAGCCCTTCACAGCAGTGCTGCGACAAAAATCTAATTGGACCTGGGCAAATTTGAGAGAACGGACACAACAAATTTTGGTTCTGAATCTACAAACATTCCTAACCCAATCTCGTCCCGCACAAGGGCGGGGATTAGGATGTCTCAGGCACAACAACTCACTTGTAAAAACGATCCAGTTTCACAGTCTGTCATGTTCCAACTTCACTTTCTGGTTCGCATGTCTATTCACGCTGGGTTCCATGTTTTGAACACATTTCGTGAATATGCGTGTAAAATATATACAAAACATTTTTTGATATATGTATAGACATGTGTACGTATATTACCACAGGAAATTTAGAAGTCTAAACTCCGTTCAATGGAAAATACGGTGAAAAGGAAAATGTGGCCAATCACAACAATACATCACCACAACAATACATCATCACAACAATACATCATCACAACAATACATCATCACAACAATACATCATGACAACAACACATCATCACAACAACACATCATCACAACCATACATCACCACAACAGAACATCATGACAACAATACGTCCTCACAACAACACATCATCACAACCATACATCACCACAACAATACATCATCACAACAATACATCATCACAACAATACATTATCACAACAACACGTCATCACAACAACACATCATCACAACAATACATCACCACAACAATACATCATCACAACAATACATCATCACAACAATACATTATCACAACAACACATCATCACAACAACACATCATCACAACAATACATCACCACAACAATACATCATCACAACAATGCATCATCACAACAATACATCATCACAACAATACATCATCACAACAATATGTCATCACAACAATACATCATTCACAACTACACTGCACAGTAGAACTCAGGTGTGCAGACCGCACTGTGCTGTAATGGCTGCGTCCATGTTTGTGATGGCAGTCTTGGCTGGCGCAGTTGTAATGTAGTTCGCAGGCCAGTGCTTGCAGATTGCACTGGACTTGCTGTGTCAGGGTGATGATTGGAGGTTAGAAATCGCACATGAATAGTGGCTCCCGGCGTTGATGTAGGGAACCTCGTTTGTGTGACGGGTGCGGCTCATGCTCGGTTTCGCTCGGGATCGTCCTCCACTAGTAAAGTAGATTTCGGGTGCGCAGATAGCAGTGGAATGGCTGCATCCATGTTGTTGATTGCCGATGTGGCCGACGCAGTTGTAATGTGATTTGCAAAGCAATGCTTGCAAATAGCAGAAGATTTGCTGCGTAAAGGTGATGCTCGGACGTTTGAAATCGCACGAAGCCCCATGTTTTCTCGCATAAAGTGGCTCCCGGCGTCCATGGGCGGAACCTCAATTGTGCGACGGGCGCGGCTCATGCTCGGTTTCGCCCGGACGCGTCCTCCACTGTGAAGTTGTAAAGTAGAATTCGGGCGTGCAGATCGCAATGAAAAATGGCTGCATCCATGCTGTTGATGGCTGATGTGGTCGACGCAGTTGTCATGTGATTTGCAAGGCAATGCTTGCAGATGGCAGTGGATTTGCTGCATCAAGGTGAGGTTCGGACGATTGAAATCGAACGAAACCTCGTGTTTTCTCGCATAAAGTGGCTCCCGGCGTCGGTGGGGGGGAACCTCGTTTGTCGTGCGACGGGCGCGGCTCATGCTCGGTTTCGCCCGGACGCGTCCTCCACTGCAAAGTATAATCTGGGTGTGCAGACCGCAGTGAAAATGGCTGCATCCATGTTGTTGATTGCCGATGTGGACAACGCGGTTGTAGTGTGATTTGCAAGGCAACGCTTGCAGATGGCAGTGGATTTGCTGCATCAAGGTGAGGTTCGGACGATTGAAATCGAACGAAACCTCGTGTTTTCTCGCATAAAGTGGCTCCCGGCGTCGATGGGGGGGAACCTCGTTTGTCGTGCGACGGGCGCGGCTGCAAAGTATAATCTGGGTGTGCAGACCGCAGTGAAAATGGCTGCATCCATGTTGTTGATTGCCGATGTGGACAACGCGGTTGTAGTGTGATTTGCAAGGCGACGCTTGCAGATTTTAGTGGGATTGCTGCGTGAGGTGATGTTTGGACGTTGGAAACTGCACGAAACCCTTCCTTCTTGCATAAAGTGGCTCCCGGCGTTGATGTAGGGAACCTCGTTTGTGCGACGGGGCTCATGCTCGGTTTCTCTCAGACGCGTCCTCCAGTGTATAAAGTTGTAAAGTAGAATTCGGGTGTGCAGATCGCAATGAAAAATGGCTGCATCCATGCTGTTGATTGCCAATGAGGTCGACGCAGTTGTAGTGTGGTTTGCAAGGCAATGCTTGCAGATGGCAGTGGAATTGCTGTGTCAGGGTGATGATTGGAAGTTAGAAATCGTACGAAACCCCATGTTTTCTCGCATAAAGTGGCTCCCGGCGTCGATGGGCGGAACCGAACCTCAATTGTGCGACGGGCGCGGCTCATGCTCGGTTTCGCCCGGACGCGTCCTCCACTGTAAAGTAGAATTCAGGTGTGCGGATCATACTAGAAATGGCTTCATGCAGGTTCGTGTTTGTGGTCCGGAGTCCTGGTTGATGCAGTGACACTGTGATTTGCAATAGAGTGATTGCAGCCAGTGGAACTGCCGCGTCAAGGTGATGTTTGCGCAAGCTTTGTAGTACGAAGTAGTACTAGGAAGTATTTGTGCAAGCTTTGTAGTACGAAGTAGTAGTGGGAAGTATACTTTGCGCAGGCTTTGTGTACGAAGCGTTTCTTGAAAGTACTTTGTTTTTTTGCAAGGTTGGAAGCTGAACACATATCATTTTAAGCTGTCCAGCATTTGCGGCCCAAACGTTGGGATCTTCTAGGTGAAGCTTTTTTGTATTGACATGGAGATATTTCGTAAACGAAGATATCAAGCATGGTGGTTCGATTCTGTCGTCGGCCACCACCATTGCCGAGCAAGCGGCCTATTTGGCTTTTGCGTTGATTTGGATCGATGGACCAACAATCTGCAATTTTTCCTTGAAAGAGTGATTTCGCCAAGCAACCTTGGGCTTCCACGTGTATTCAAGATGAACGATGAGCAATATCATTTTCGTGGGTTGGCTGAAGAATGGGAACCAACGATAGCAAAATGGAATTTCTTAGTCCAACGTATGTAAAAATAATCAGAGATAAGTTCTTGGTACTACCTGCAAGTTTTTTTTGGACTGTTGATTTCCAGATCATGTGTCGCGCGACTTGTGATTGCATGGATAGTTTACTGCCCGCAGCCTTTGAGGTTTGGGCTGTAGCGGTTGTGCCATGTACAACTCCAGAGAGACATGTAGATTCCATTCCAAACTCATGCTTGCCAACATATGTATATATTTGCCATCATAGATTTCACCGGGGTAAATATATATATATATGCGTATATATATGTCCATATGTATGTAAATATATATTATATAAGTATAAATAAATAAATAAATATATATATATATATATATATGTATGCATGTATATATGTATATATATATATATATATGTGACATGTGTGTGTGTGTTCTTGTTTTTGTACGTACAAGGCACAGACGTAGGAAAGGTAGCGTTGCTGCTTCTACTTATTGCGGGTGCTTTGCGCGGAGTGTGCGTGCGTGACTCGGTGGTCCGTGCGCGTGCTCCAGTGGCAAACGGGTGACTCAGTGGTCCTCGTTTGTCTGTGGCCATGGCACACGGTCGAATGTTTGCCACCTTTTAGACTATCTGGAGCGTGAAGATGTTGCTTTGCGTAGTCTGGACAGTCCAGATATACGGTCGTTGTTGCTGACTGGAAGACGAACAAAGACACGGCCGGGGGACGAGGAGCGCACAAGACAGTACAGAAATTTTTGTGAGATTGAATCACAGCTGACCACAGATGAAAGAACAATTAGCAGTTTGGGAAATTGCGCAAGGTGCAGGGACTGGGTGCGGCGCGTGGCAATGTGCCAGAAAAAGAACGTTTTATCGGCATATTGGAGACTCGAGAGGTGGAATTTGCAGCGCCAGAAAAAGATACATACAGTACATGGATAGATAGTAGCTCAAAATTTATAGATAAGGGAAAATTAATAGATGAATGGCTAAAAATATATACATAAATCATAGTAGCTGCATTTTGCACACGGTGGTTCGACCCGACGCGGTGGTCGCCTGCCGATCAGGACGGTGGTTTGACTTGGCGGTCGAGCACCAACACACGCATGGGAGGCACCGGGCCATCAGGTGCGGAGGGTGCCACCGTGTGCAGCGGGGAGGGGCTGCACACTGAAACACAAAGGGATGTCAAGAAGCTAATGAGACATCAAAATACAAGAAGTCGAGAGAAACAAGAAGTCTAGAGAAAATCCGTTTTGCAGAGCATTTGATCCATAAGAATGCAAGGAAGTGAAGAGAGTAGGGAAGTGAAGTCAGTGAGGACAGGGAAAAAAAGAGAAGTGAGGAGAAAGGGAAGTGAAGAGATACGGAAGTGAAGAGTGAAAAAGGTAGAGAAGTGAAGAGAATAGAGAAATGAGGAGAGGGGCTCCAAAGCTGTCAACAAGAAAGAGGCCAGATTCAGAGATGACAAGCGTAAACCGGAGCAAGAGAAAGTGGCAGCATCAGACAAGGATCAAGAATGGTCAAGGACAAAGTCTTCCAAGAGATCACGGAGTTGACGGCCGTGCCAGCCAGGCGGTCAGGCATCGTTCCTATAGGCTCTCCCTTTTCTTTATAGGTTCTTCCCTCTCTCGAGACTTCCGTCACCCGGCTTGCCCGGGCTCTACTATAATTAAATGCATAACAATGCATATATTAGGTGAATATATAGTAAATATTATACATATATAATATATGAAATTAGATGAGATATGTGTCATATGATGGCCTTAGCAAAGAGCTGGCAACATGATGGCCTTAGCAAAACTCGGCCCCACATCCAAGTTGCAGCTACTGAAGCCACATGAAGCCACCAGTCTTGCCCTGTTGGTCTTGTGGCAATCTGCTTTCTGTTTGTATAAACACCACCTAAGAACTCTCTGACTCCAGAAATCTTGCCCGTTCCAATGGCTAGCAGCAACCTCTTCGGGCGCTAGGACGTTTCTTCGGTTCCAGTGACTCGGATGGTAAGCCATTCCATTGCAGTCTGTGGTTCTCTACTTTCCCATACTTTCCCTACAACTGAATCATCGAGCGGCCTGTACTGCATCCGCCTCAAGCTCAAACATCATTCTTAGATTCTTCAAACAAAGATGATTCAACTATGTATATATAAAGTTCCACCCTCTGTTGTCTGTGCATGCAGCCCACGCATGGGTTTGACAGTTAATGAACCCATTGACCCTGCAGAAACTGGTACGGAAAATGAATTCAAATCAAGCCAACATGGTCGAGTCAACATGTATTTGGAAAGGAAGCAGTGTCTACACCACGTGGATGATCCTTGACATCGGTTGCCGTTGATTGACGTTGATTGACATTGTGCACAGGCTCATCTGAAAGACTAATCGCTTAAAACCGTGCGAGCCTCTGAACCTGGGATTGTAGGCAAATCATGGCAAATCTTGCTAGTGCTGTCAAAATCACGCGCATGAGCGTTGACGGCTTCAAACAGGTAAGAAGTCACCAAGTCAGTTGTAGAATATCATTGGCCAAGTGTGTGCTTGCAAGACCTGCCTTCACCATGTGAGAATATGTGAGACGCGGCGAATGCTCGGCGTTTGCCGCATTGCCACAAAACTCTCTGAATGGAGCTGTCGTCAACATTGTAAGAAACCAAGTGTGGAGAAGTTTTGTCAAAACTCAAAACCAATACTGCGGTCAATCTCCGGAACAAATACGAAAACGCCAAGGTTGTCCAGCAATCTGACATCTTAAAGGTATTTCTGGGTCTTGCAGGGAACCTGCGGGATAGGAAAAAATGGCCCCTTGATCACCTTGATCTTGGCTCTCCAATCTCAGGATATCTCAGTCACGGCTTTCCAGCGCCCGAAGCACCTGAAGTCAGGCCGGTGAGTTACTCAAGACCGGGACAATTTGAAGCTTCAGCCGGTCCAGCCGGTACAGCCATGGTTTCTCCCAAAACATGGCCCTGGGCAACACATGGCAACACATGGCAACACAACTCCTTGTCTTACTGGTCTTACCGCCACCATCCTTAGGTGGCCCTGCTTTTGCACCGGATTGATCCATAATTAATCCATATTGACATATATTGACTGTTTCAGACTTCCTTCAGCATAGGCAAGCTATGGCAATCTGTCACTCACGCTTTTTGTTTCAGGATGTTTCAGCTTTGTTCGGGCTGATGTGGGCTGCATGGTCAAGGCCGGTGCTTTCTGACTGCGGGGCACCTGAGGTCGGACGCCCAAGTGACCTTCCTCATCATCCTGCTGCACTTGCAGTACTGCACCTTAGCAAGCCATGCTGGGAGTTGGGCAGATGGGGAAGTGCAAAGCAGGAAATCTACTGCACCTCGCCCTGGCAGAAGAAGTCAGACTCTTACCACCCACGAATCTCCAGAGTGGCCATTTTGGACTCTGCTGCAGTCCTGCTGATCTAGCTCATAGGTTCATGATATTTCATGCATATTCTGATGTAGCCCCTCCATGCCAAAAGCTTCGAGGAAGTAAATTCTGCATATCATGGAGAGTGAAAATCTATGAAAATCTGGGTTTCCAAATCTCAGCCTCTGGCCATCGTTTTCATTGTTCTCATAATCTCTCGCAGAGAAGACTCCTCGTACCAAGCTTTAAGGACGCGACACCAGGAGAATACAAAGTGGCACACTTCCAGCTGTAGTACACTGAATAATCTGAATACATTAAACACTTCCAAGAACAGCAATGTACACTTTCCATTTTGCAAAGAGGTATGCAGCATGCTGAATGCATAAATGCATCGAAAGATGCAGGTGCTGCTCTTTCAAATCAGAGGATCGGTCAGCAAAGAGCAGACTCACAGAACATCACAGAACCATCCATGTTCTGAACAGTTCTGTCCCCAAAGAGAAGAACTTTGCCCAACTCTTTGCCCAAGGCCCAACTCTTGTCTCTTGTGGCCCGACCTACTTGATCTACTTGCAGCCAAAGGCTCTAACCAGGGACTCATTGTGCATCACATCGAAGCCTCACGAGGACACCAATTCGGGCAAGCTAAAGTTTGCCACTCAAGCGGTTCTCTTCGTTCCCAGCCCCGGGAGACTTTGCACATTTCGCAACTTCCAACTCCTCTCACCAGTAATTTCCAAACCCGTTCCGAGTGCCGCAGCCTAGACCCCACTTCTTGGACCTGAGCTGTATCCAGGTACTGTCCAGTTGCGGAGCCAAAAAAATGCCCGTGTTGAACATGGAAGAACACGCTTTGCACTGACCTTTCGACAAAATGCTGAACATCCAATCAAATAGTCGCTATCAGGACCAAGAATGTACAGTTTCTCTTTACTTGTCTTAACAGTTTGCTGTGCAGAGTGTATGGCTGCACAGTTGATCTTAGGAGAGGTTGCTTTCAGGTTTTGTGCTCTGTTCGAACCAAATGCTACCTCGTCCAGAAACCACATCTTCACTGTCTGGGCTACTCATGGCTATTCACTACGTTCACTACGAGTACCGCTGTTCTTCGTCATACAGTGATTGCTTTTCTACTAGTAATTAAAGCACATAATCACATCTGAGTAGTTTCTGAATTTTGAGGGTTTCCTCGAATTTGTTCCCTCAAAGCCCTCGGTACAATTCAGTACCTCGTCTACCTCACATTTGTTCAAAAATTCATGGCATCTGGCTGAAAGCCGGTGACAAGCACCATCCCGAAGATTTGGGTGGCCAAGAGCGTGGTGGTTTGGTGACAAACACATGAGCAGTCCTAATATGTCCTTATTGTTTTATAGTGTTTGATATTACTTGGGGATACACTGGGGATACACTGGGGATGTTTACCAATTTGGAAGCACAGTCACTTGGTGCACCTCACATCCTCAAAGCTTGGGCGCCATACTGATGGCTGCGAACCACTAGATCAAGACCATTCCTTACACAGAAGTCCTGCCAAGATCTGCCAAGTGCAATCCTTGTGACCATTCTATTGGTCCCTTGTCTCTGCCGGAAAATCACACAAGAAATCAGAACAGAATCTGAAATTCTTAGAAACCGAACCCATCAACAAAAGCACAGCTGACATTGCCGGGTTGACTATCAATCTGATATCCCTCTTCTGTGGTCTGTCATTGCACACTTCTCGCATGAACATGTACTGACCATTGCTTGGCGACCCAACAGTTATCATCGAATCCTAGAGTATCTTGATAAAAACGTTCAAAGCAGGGGCAATGGAAGTTTGCATGATGACAAACAGCAACCCACGAAGATCCTGGGTGATGTTCCAGCCTCATCCAACTGGCAGATGACCCAAGCACGCGAATTTAAGCTAAGTGCTCTTTGCACAAAATATGTCCCAGGACTGCAGTACATCTCTGTAAATGGAATGATTTGATCCAGGTCACGTCGTCTATCTACGTGTCACTCGGGCCCGAACCAAAACGTACTGCCATCTTACTGCGCGCAGAATCATGCCTCAAGCAGCTCTTGAAGCTGAAATAAGCTGAAATACGTCGAGGAATGTCAAGGAATGCTTCAAGTTGAAAGATCTGAAAGGAGTTTGCCTTGGAACCCATCGTCAAAGCGTCGCCAAAGCACTGCTCACAAGGTCGCAAGGTCCAAAGCTCCGGGCACTCCGAAGACGCGATTTGTCACGCAGTCATCTTCGATGGGGTCGGACCTGCCCATTCTACATCATTCTACATCATTCTACATCATTCTATCCCATTCTATCCCATTCTATCCCATTCTGCCGGGCTGACGGTAGTTGAAGCTGCCTTCTTCAAATTACTGTAATGCTTCCATCATAGTGTCATAGCAATCGACAGCGAAGGATGGTCGAAGTATCACGTGTTCAAGAGCCAAAGAGCATTAATTAAGTAGTCTCGGCCTGGATCTCCAAAAGATTATTTGGTGCTATCTCGTCACAGCCCAATGTGGTTCAGCAATGTTCAGCAATGCTCAGCATACCCGCTTTATCCATCTTTATCCCGCTTTGCCAGCCAAGCAACCAAAGGACATTCCATAGCAAGCGGTTCTCGGGTGCCTGTGACTCCAACAAGATGCTCTGATGCTCTGGCAGTGGCGTGCTAGTCAAAACATGTCAAAACCAACAGCCACAATTCTTTCACGCTGGAACAATCAAAACACAATGCTGATTTCAGCGTGAAAGTATTGGGGCATGGCATATATTTGTCTTACTAGTACAATTCCTCTTTGGTCCCTCAATCTTGACTGGCTTCTTACCAAGGTTAACTGTCAACAAAGCTTCCTTTCTAAAACAATGACAAGGCTTCGACAACAATTGACAAATCATTCTACAAATCTTTCTACACATCTTTCAATTCATCATATCATTCAGAAGAAAAAATGGAGAAATCTGGGAGAAATCTGGGACAGCCTGGAGCTGTTCATGGGTGATGGGACGCTTCACCTTTCGCAGGTCATCCAAACGCCTGAAGCGTCACGGCTTCGCGCTGGGGTTCCCATGGGGGTTCCCATGGGGCTGTTCCCATTGTTTTCACAATGTATTACGGTGTATCAACAGTGTATCACAACAGAATACCATCAGAAATTACCATGAGAAAACTACCTAGAATACCTCAAGCAACCTCTGTTGAAGAGCAAGTCGCGACTGACTAGAGGATGCTCAGAAAATGTAGATTTGAGGCAGGCACCACTTGCCATCCCCAATGCCGCCATGCCTTGTATAAGGAAAATCAAAGCCGTGACACGAGATACATTCAGCAAAACATTCAGCGATGGATTTTTCCTGCATGTGACACCTTAGTAAGGTCGCTGCATTTCTCTGCTCATGTCCAAAGCACTATTGATTAGACTGCTGAACACCACAAACCCCCACATCTCCTGGTTAGAAATCCCTGGTGGACAAGGCACAGCCTTCTCGTTGAAGATGATTTCCCTTTCTACTGAAGGGTGGACAAGCATGGAGAAAGCATGACGAGAAAGCGTGACGCCGTGTCTGAGCTCTCGTGCAAAGCCAGGACTCTACCACCCACGAGGCAAGCCTTAGCTGCTAAGCTGCTAGGCGCAAGTCTGACTATGGAGACTATGGTGGAGACTATGGTGGAGACGGTCCAGAAGTTGGAACATGTTGGAACACTCCACTCTCAAAGCTGGTTTCACATGTGGGTTTGAAATGGAAGATGACCAAACAATCCTTGATCACCATGCCAAATCAGCGTGTAGTGCTCCATGTCTCTGCAAATTCCAAGACTAGCAGGTTGCCGGTTGGCTAGAGTTTTACATATCATAAAACAATATAAAACACATTGTCCCTGAGGCTTGCTGCATATGGCAGATATTGGAAGCAACGGGAGATTGCCTCGGCATCAGAAAAATCCCTGTGACGAATTGTGACGATTTGTGACGAATTGTGACGAATTGTGATTCTTCTAGGGATTTTTCCATGGAGAAAACATGTGTCCACGCTTTCCATCGCTTTCGCCTCATAGACCTGGCCGCCAAGTTCTCCAAAGGCTTCGGTGACCACCTCCAAAGGCTGGATAGATGGGCGAGTGATCGGTGTGCGAAACTATACAATATGTTGGTTTCTATCTTGTATAAATATGTTGAAATTATGTTTAAATATGCTGAAATGTTGATTCCCAGTGTCACCAATTGTCGCCCATCCTTGTGCCAGTGCTGCCGGTTCCTGCTCGAATCTTCATAGCACTCCGCATAGAAACTCTGCTACAGTAGGATTCGAATCTGGGAAAGGCACTCTGGTACCCACTGAGCAATGTTTGACTTCAGTGCAATTACTGACCCTGAGGGTGTTAAGAAATCAAAAGACACTGATGCGAAAACATTGCGGCTTCTATTTGCACAAAGCTCCATTGCCTTCTGGAAGCCGTATTTATGATTCATCGTGGTGTCCTCAACGCACTCACAATCAGATGTGCCAAGAATCCTAGAGCCCGACTACGCCCGACTACCAGTTTGAACAACTGGATAGATATGGAGCGGAAAATGAAACAAATTGATTGCGCATTCATGATTTCAAAAACGACATGAACGGTCTCAATGTTGCACACAGCTCCTCATGATTACCTCGATTGAGGTATACCTGCGTAGGAAACATCACCTAAGAACAGCAGGTTTGATTTGGTTTGGTCAGGACCTCACTCTATGCCAAATTTGCAAAATTGCAAACTCACAGAAATCTGGCAGCAGTACTGTCTACAAAAATTGCAAAAGAGTTTATATCACGTCCCTGAGATTGGGATGTCAGTAAAGGTGTAGAGAACTCCCTGAACTGAATACTAGTCGCATATAATATATATATATATAGCAGTAGTACCGCACAAGGCGGTGGCGGAAGTTTCAAAAATAGGAAACCTATAGGAGACATTGGTTGTTGTGAATCAGGGAGTGCAGAGCGAAGCCACTGATGGACTGAAAGGTGCTTGATCTCTCTCACTCTTTCTCTCTCTTTCTCTGGCTATCTACCTACCTACCCATCTATTTTCTATGTATCTATCTATCTGTTGATCTAG
>Ga0126342_10016072_pt1 | contig 13068 bp, 8 predicted proteins | sample Cyp1metagenome_FD_92528 | JGI IMG/M metagenome (GOLD analysis project Ga0126342, IMG submission 92528) | Coral microbial communities from Lord Howe Island, Old Settlement Bay, Australia - Cyphastrea 1 metagenome | ecosystem: Host-associated > Invertebrates > Cnidaria > Coral ... | reverse complement strand
GCCATCATCATCGCCATCGTCATCGCCATCGCCATCGTCGTCATCATCATCATCATCATAATCATCATCATCATCATCATCATCATCATCATCATCATCATAATCCTCATCGTCATCGTCATCCTCATCCTCCTCCTCCGCCTCCTCCTCCTCCTCATCATCATCATCATCATCATCGTCATCATCATCACCATCATCATCATCATCATCATGACTACTATGATCATCATGATGATCGTGATCATTGTCCCTTTTTATGTCGATGATCAAAGTCCTGGGCATCGGCAACATCCCCGAAGAATGCGACACGTTGACATTGAGATGGGCCCCCTGGCTTATTGATATTCCAGTGCTGTACCATGACCCCTCTTTCCCAGAATTATTTCTTCCAAACAAAAGAGGGGATAAAAATGCAATTTCCTGCAGATTTTCTGTGGGAAACCAATCCATTGAATGTCATGTTTGGTCACGTCAGATCAATTCAGTCCCCTCAAAAATCACGGTCCAAATTTCAGTCCCCCCAAAATCATGGTCTGAACTGCAATCCCCCAAAACAATCATGGTCCACACCCACCTAAGATTTTGACGAACCAAACCAGAAACCACTCCACTGAGGAAGCGCCATGATCTCCCCAAACTCCATCCGTAGCGTGGCAGGGCAGTTTTTGGAAGGTTTCCATCAATGGAGGGTACCTCAATAGCTGGATGGTCAATGGAAAGTCCTATTAGAATGAAGGATTTGGGGGTACCAGCATTTTGCGAAACCTCCAATATCAAGATTCTATGGGCTGTTGGTGGCAATTTATGTTGGGCCAATACGGAGAGGGGAGGTTTTATTCACAATCCCAGAAGGCGAATTTTGATGTGTTTTTAGTGGGCGTTCATCTCCGGAAGTATACGTGTTTCATGGTGTTTCAAATATGTTGATGTTGGAATTGCATTTCAAGCTTTTTGAACATTTGGGGTGCACCATGGATTTTCGATGAACGCTTGGCCCATGTACAAGATTTCCTCGCGTTTTCAACTTGTGGGGGGATTACTAGGGGAATGTCACAGTTTGAGACATGTCACGTAGTTGCTGGTGATGGAGTGATCTTCGCGAGTGTACTAGGGCAGTGGGAGCCTTTCTTCAAAGAGACCACGACTTTGGAAAGGGTTCAACAGAATGGGCGGCTGTGAGTTTGTAGCCCGCTTCAAGAACACATCAGAAAGTATGTAATCGCAACCCATGTATACGGATACACATATATGACATATGTATATGATGATTGTTGTTGACATACTGTGGATGGAAGAAATCCTGCACCACCTTGGATGGTTGAAACCCTATGAATAATGGGATAAACCATCTATCAACAGTATGTATATAACCGGGACAGTATCATCAACGCGCACGCAAGTTAAGCGATTTTCTCGCTGAAGTCTCCAGCCCTGAGGCCCTCACGAGCCAGAGATGCGGGAGGCCACCTTTTCTGCGGTCGAAAGGTCAAATTCCCATGGTGAAACTTATCCGTAACTTGGGGATTTTAAGCCACCAGAAAAAACATGTGATATTTGAGGATATTCGCAGCCACACCGCAACATAATATAGCGAATATTTCGATTCCACCCTTGGATTTTGGGGATTTTTACAGCTGGCGGCGTGCTCTATTTAATTTGCTTTTCCCCATCATAAATAGGGTGTTTGTCAACAAGAAGTGTGCGAGAAATGGGGAACATCAGCAGCAGAAATTTTCGGATACAAGCCAATTTTTATGGATGGCTGACATTTCCCAATCATTTGGCATGATGCTCCCATTCAAAAAGGGTATGGGATTCACCACTTGGGTATGATGGTCCTGAGTGGGGTTGGTGGCTGGAATTTTACGGCCATCAAACATGACTGCCTTTTATCCCAAAATCTATGGAGGTTTCTAAATGGAAAGTCCGTGGCGATTGACCGGTTCCATCCGACTACGTCTCAGTACTTGGAATGAATGTCCAAGGGTAATTCTCAAGATACTCAGTCTCCCAAGCAGTTTAGTTTTTTGGCACCACCATCCAGTAACCGAACATGGCAATTGGACAAATCCCTCATTTAGTTCGATGAATTTCCCAGCTAGAAACTTTCATATATATAATTTCATAGGATTTCCCAGCCAGCCAAGTTTGATTTCTGGAGGCTCGTACTGTCAGAAAAGCCATCAGAAATGGGTCCACCCACCGTGGCAGACACCGAAATTGGCCGTGGCTGGCATGTCGGGGAAATTTCCAGGCGCCGTGGGGGGCCTGAATCCATGAAATGCTGTAATTTTTGTTTCATTCAAGCCCCATTCTGTCGCTTCAATCTCTATTTCTATTATTTCCGTTGTTCATTAGCTGCTCTCTTTTTGGCGAAATCCAGCCGCTTTTGTTGGTTGCATCAGTTGCATCTTACCATGTTTGCGCCGGACTCGCTCATCAGGCGCTGATTCTGTGGAACATTTCTGGGACAACATACTCAGGCGCCAGGGCTGGAGAAGCTTTCCACTGGAAGAATGGCCAAGCGAACAAGATGCGCGATAGGTCAGTTGATGTCAACTTAAGATTGGTAGATGTTTGGCCGCTTGTCTGGGCCAAACATCTCCATGGGGTATCAATTTCCACAACTTGAGGGGGAGGGGGCACTTTCGGTACTGAATCATCCAGTTTTGTGGGTCTGTCACATTGGCTAACATGTCCAGGAGATAAATCTGATAAATCCTCTGAAACTAGGACCACTTCCAAACGACCAACATCAGTTCTTGCAGGGGGTTATAGTTTGTATGTTGGGGATTATAGGGCCTTATTATCTTCGGACCCCCTATCAACCAAGAAGATTTTGAACACGGTTTCCTTGATGGTATTTGACTCTTCCAATTGCCGATGGATCAAACTCCAAACAGTGTAAAATAAGACACCCCCCCTTGAAACCATCATAGACCTTGACAAAAGCTTTGGACACTCGATCCATTTCCATCTCAGAGATGTGCCCAGGTTGGCCAAGTCATTTCGAATTAAACAACTTGAGCACATATCCCTTGTAGAGTGGAGCATAGTTACCATTTACCAAGCTTCAAGGACATTCCATGATAGCCAGAATTGTTTCTAACTTCATGGAATCTTCACGGATCATCCCACTTACTTGGCTGCAAGTTGTTTGTTGTGTACAGCCTATAACCATGGGATTTCAACTCCCATCTATGTTGGGATGTACGACAAAACTGCTGTGCGAGATCTCTGATTCGAACTGGAAATGGAACTGCACCCGCAAGTACTTGGGGATGCAGTTGAGATTGTACGTGGGTTTGTAACCATAGTTAATTACAGGGGTTATACATATATCATATATATATATATACATACACACACATATATATATATATCCCAACAAACATGGGGCCTAAAATCCCATAGTTGTACCTCTTTTTTCCACCCCAGTCTGACTTGCACACCCAGAGTTCAAACGTTGACCTGCAGGGCGGCCGTCTCGGTACGCTTCCTGTCGAAGGAGTTCTTGCGAGGCCCAACGGATTGCTGTAAAGAATGGTAAAACATTCGTATTCAATTGTGGAGAATACCCTCTCGTAATATCTAAACATATTTAAATGCATCCATATGTTTTACCATTCAATGTTGGACAATTGCTTGTAGTCCATATTTAAACATAAAAACTGTGGACGTAATCAACAACCTGATGTAATGGGACAAGACCCTCTCGTAATCATGGCCGTGGCTGGCCGGAACAACCCGAAAGAAGCGAAGGGTATTCCCTTGACATGTTTTTGGCTGGAGGTTGAAGGGTTTGTCGGGTGGTTTCACTATGTTTCACCCAAGAATGGAATATGACCAGATGCAAATATAAATAGGGACTACAAGCAGCAAGAAGCCGGAATATTTGGGTAAAACTACAACTATTTGGGGATTCTTCAACCACAACAAATGTGATTTCGGCTCACTGAGGGGTTGACAGAACGGTGATGGGAAATCCAACTGGTAACTGGTAGGCTGACGGCTTCATATATAGGATTAGCCATGTCAGCTACGAGAATGAGGTGTTAAGCCGCAATAGTGATAAGGTTTCTATATCATGAATTATCGCTTAGGTTAAGGCCCATATAAGCTTCAATATTGTCAAGTCTTAAAGGGTTTTCTTCGATTAAGGTTTCATATGGTGCTTGCTTATTTGCTCTCCAATTCTGAAGCATATTTTACTGGATTCCAAGGCCCCAGCCCAAACCATAATCGCACCATACTTTGATGGGACAATTTGGATGTTCTCTTATTAGCACTCTTTTCTTGAACCAACCATATGGCTATGGATCAATACCTATTAATACCATTTTTAGGGGAATGAACATCCATTTACCAGCTATTTTGATGTTCACCAGGGGGATAGGGTTTTGACCCATCCCCATATCTTTTTGGAAAAACAAACATATTTCGTATTTTTGGGGCCCGTGAATGGTATACTGCGCCTTGGCACAGGCAAAGGTGTACCGGAGACCACACTGGGGCACAAGGATTTCGTGCTGGAAAGCTCAGTGCTTACAGGAAGGGCTTGGATCAAGTGCGCATATATATATATATTATGTATACACATATTATCTACACCTAGCTAGATACATTGGATGTATGGATGGATGGATGGATGGATGGATCAGATAAATAGATAGATTTGATTAGATGAGATTAGATTGGATTAAGATTGGAATAGATTAGATTAGATAGATAAGCAGACAGGTAGATAGACAGATAGAGAGATCACTCGATTGATTGACAGATAGATGCCAAAATACCTATGTACGTAAGTACGCACGTACCTACCTACATGCACACACAAATGCAAAACATTACACTACGTTCCATTACATTGCGCTGCATTAAGTTGCATTGCGTTCAATTACGTTACATAACTACATAAAGCAACATATCATATCATATCATAACATGCAGTAAGACAACACAACACAACATTACATTTACATTTACATTTACATTTGCATTACACTACGATACATTACATGACACTACACTACAATACATTAGAACAAATTACATTACAACACATTACAACACATTACATGACACTACACTACAATACATTAGAACAAATTACATTACAACACATTACAACACATTGCAACACATTACAACACATTACAGCACATTACAACACATTACAACACATTGCAACACATTACAACACATTACAACACATTACAACACATTACAACACATTACAACACATTACAACACATTACAACACATTACAACACATTATGCAACCTTACGTTACGTTACATTAGGTTACGTTACATCATGTTACGTTACGTTACGTTACGCTACGGTTACGTTACGTTATATTACCCATCACAGTACATTACATCATTACATTGCATTACATAGCGCGCACACATGCACACACGCAGCACATCACATTGTGGGAAAGTTGAATAATATCAAGGGACATTGATTATTTGTTATTGCGAAATAATTAGATATTTCGACCTGTCGCAAACTTTCGTGTTTTTCCTGAACCATTTTCTCTTGAATTCCGAGAGATGCGATCCCATCCGCCAAGTCATCAGCAGTTTTGATCTCCGTCGCGGAAATCCCAATAGGACCTAGGGTCAGTTATGAACCGCTTGCGATTCCTAGGAGATACCTGGTACGAATGATCAACTGCTTTAATGTCATTGGGCGTTCGCAACCCCCATATGGAATAGGAGACTCCTTGACCTTTGAACCCTGCGAATCCCAGCGACATTTCTGGGTCCACGCGCTTGGAACTGGCGACATTCGAATTGAGACCCCGGAAATTTCCCCGCAGGAAACTCATGAGAAAACCATTGTTCTAGAACAGTAGAAAACCAATGAAGAACATTACCCTCTGGTAAACTAACATAACTATGGAAAATCACCATTTTCAATGGGTAAATCCACTATAAATGGCCATTTTCAATAGCTATATTAAATTACCAGAGGGTAAGATTGCAGTTTTGGACTCCTCAAGTCGAGGGATCAACGCGAAGGCCTGCGGCCTACATGATTAACGATGCGGACCACTTCGACAACGTCTTCTTTGGCATCGGGCGGCATGAGGCGACGCCTTGTGATTACCCAGCAGTTGCATGGCGGAAGGACGCAGAATCTATGGAATTATACACACCCCAACGGCCAGTTTTATAAAACACATTTCTCAATGGGGTGAAACAACCTGAAACGAATGGGACAACAAGGAGCAGGGCGGATGCAGTGCGCCAGATGGTGGGAATTCAGCATTTTTTTTTGCAAGAAGAACCCTACTTTTTAAGCGGCAGATGGAGGCATGTTGATTTATTGTTCAGAGAGATCTCATTTTGACATCATTTCACCGTTCATTTTTACTACGGAAAGCCAAAGGGGCCTTGGATTCTCGCACAATGGTCGTCTCGTGAAGCCTGCAAAAAGGGAATAGACATGACAATAGATCTCCCATGATATCCCTGTATAACCCCCTCTCATAATCAAACACAATGGGAAGTTTTTACACTAAATGGATCTAAATGGAGGTTTTAATATGCTTGGGAACATCAAGAACTATGTCAATGGCGGATTTTCCAAGCCATGTTTTTTCAAACCCGGGGAGAAGCCATGTCCTAGAAAGTTGGACGGCAGATGCTGGGCTGATCCTCATTTCTTTTGGTCAAACTTCGCTACCAAACATGCGGAGAACATGTGGATTTGGAGGCCTTGAAGCGGTTCTTCTATCAAGATCTTGTAAGATCCTCTCCAGCAGCAGGTCCCTTGATGATGATCTTGTGAGATTCTCCTTGGGGTCTTCGCATGAAAATCTTGGTCAGTTCCTTGTGCGCAGATCTTGTAGAGATCCTGGTGAAAGCCTCTAAGAGGTCCTTGCAGTGCATGATCTTGTACAGGTCCTTGTGAGAAGATCTGGTGGAGATCCTGTTGAAATCCTACTCCAGAGGTCCTTTGCATTAAGATCTTGAAGATGCTCTGCGTTGATGCTTGTATGAAAGCTTTTCTGGGATGCTCATTGGAAGTTCTTGTATGAAGATGTATGAAGATCTGCTAAGATCCTATATATATACACAATAGAAGGCCCTTCTTTGACGATCTTTTGACATTTTCTTAGATGTCCTGGTATGAGGTTCCGGTATGAGGTCCTGATGAGTAGACATAGCGTTGCTTCTTGCGCCAAAGCAAGTTCCTGCAGCTGCAGCTACGAAGTGCCTACCTTGATTCCTTGCTGTTCCATAGCTACTGTTTCTTGTATCTGGTACATTTACTTTTCCTCCCCAGACTGTTTGGGGGAATCCTATTTAAAATAGTAACTGGTACATTTTCAGGAACATTTGAATCCTTTAACAATTGCTTCTGGTTCATTTTCTCGATAGAAACCTGGCCTTTGCGCTTTGAGGCCTCGATGATGGACCCTCAGTCCGGCTGGCCCAGAAGAATCACTGGGGACCTCAACCTTACGGTGAAACCCTGGATTGTCTGAGGGTTTTTCAAAATTTAGAGGTAAAACCAAAAGCCTTGTAAGATGGGGATAGATGGGGTACTTCCATGTCAAGTCAGCTGGTGGCCAGCTCCATGGCTAGAAAGTCCTTTCTAGGAATACCTCAGTGATTTTTCTCAGCTAGAAACCTCCATGTAGTTTTGGGATTTGCCAGCTGGCCATGTTTGATGGCGGACGGGCAAGCATCCCAGTGAGTAAGAGGGTTAGCTCACCCCAGTTACAACTGGACTTTGCCCGTACTTACCTTACTTAGACATGGGGTAAAAAAAAACCCACTTGCCAGCCGGGGTGAATCGCCATGCAGGCAGTTACTAACTACGGTCATTACATAACCAGACAAGTACAGGGATTTTTATCCAAATAACTACTGTATACATAGCCATGTATGTTTAGCTTCTTTTTTCTTTAACGTATTTTCTCAAGTATACCAAAAAGTTACGACAGTTATAGAAATCCCTATGGTTGTACCATAGATATACATCACCTATAGTAATACAGTAACTGTTTTTTTTTGTAACACCGGCCTCTTCAAGGCATCGGGTCTTCATCGAGGCGGCTTGGTCGGCGATGGAGAATGCGGCCCTGCCGTGGGGAAACCTATTTCCGGAACCGATTTATTGGAGGTACCTATTATATGATTTAAGATGATATAAGGCCTATGAATTTCAGGGCTAAATTTCAGGGAGTTTCTCCCCGCAAGGTTCCTGAAATTCCCACTGAAGTATTGTAGTTCATTTGTGGTAAAACCAACGAAGATATGGGGAAGTCAATCAAGGGAACGGGGAATCGAACCAAATCTGACTAACAAAAGTGGGGAAGTAGTGAATGGTTGGCAAATGGGTAGCATCTGTTAATCAAACATGGAACTTCCACCATTTAGTTTGAGGATTTTCCCAGCTAGAAACCTCCATTTAGCGTGGGGATATCCCAGCCACATTTGATTACCAGAGGGTACAGTATTTATGGTAGAATTATGGGATGTTTTACCATTAAACAATCCATTGAAAAACATGTGCACCCAAATAGCCCATATCTCAAAATTTACCCCCAGCTGGGTAATATTCTATATGATACAATGGAAAAGTAAGTTTCAATGAGTACCATAGTGATTAGTAAAGATGATCTATGACAAGCATAACAACGACCAGGCAGCATTGTAATAATATCCCTAGAACTAGCAATATCGTTATTAAGGGATATGGTGTATATTCCACTATATCCATTAGCCTCTGGCAAATTCATAGTTTGCTATGGTATAGAGGGCTCATTTAGTTCGATGATTTACCGGGCTGAAACATGGTGATTTCCAGTTGGCAGCTGGAATATAACATATTCAACACACAATATGATTTGGATGGTGCCTGACACATTTGTGTTTTAACCAACAATTTTGTGGATATATATATAATTATATATACTGTATATTTATATATATATAATACACATACATATATAAAGCTAACCAGCCACAGTGGGGATACAATGGGAAAACATAAGCAATTTTGAGTGTGGGTGAAAACGGCGTATACGCGGCACATGGCTATTTTTCGTAGAGACGATGATGATAATTTCATTGGATTTTGGACTCCACTTTTGTTTTTCAGACATATCCAAATGGGTCAGAACCCAGATGTAACTCATGTACAACTGGGGATATTCCTCACACAACTGGATTGTAACATGGGTCGTTAATCGTTTCTGCTTTCCTATGGTCATTGCACATCCCTCAGTGGGATAACCATGCCTCGCTTCATAAAGGTCAGGTCATCTAAAAAGGCACAGCCAAAACCCCGCCTGGGTTTGGTCTGAAAAAAATAGGGTACCCAAATCGTATCATGATTACCCTCTGGTAATTTAACATAGCTATTGAAAATGACCATTAATAGTGGATTTTCCCATTAAAAATGGTGGATCTTTCTATAGCTATGTTAGTCATTACCAGAGGGTAATTTTAGCGCATTTTCCTGATGTCTTGATGCCCATGAAAACAAGTATCCTCATTTTTGGGACAAACTCATGGCCACTGGATGTTATCACCATAGGTTTCGCCCATAACCATCTCGCAACAGTTGGCCCAACTATGAATGTCATGGTATTTTTGGAACATGCTGTTACCCCAGTGAAGTATGAAAAAACCCTACCATCCAATGCCAAATCAACATGATCCATCCAGGATTTGATATCCAAGCCATCCAGCATCGGCGATACAAAGAAGAGCTCAAATCTTTTCTGCGCATGTTTTCTCATATCAACTTCAAGAAAAAAAGTAAACTCCTTCTGAAATAATGGCAACTTGCATTTTCACCTTCTTTGGGATGTGTCTGACATGGGGCCTTCAAACTGGCAATTTGGGGAATACGTTTTTCTCGTAGATTTTCATGCCCATTGAACCATGGTGATAGGTCACCTCAACTGGGATCCCCATTGTTGCTGCTAACGTCGATCTCGATGATTTTTATCACAACCTCACTTCGCGATGTCACTGAAAGGAGGCTTAGTAAGTTGTGACTATCAAAATGGTCCAACGTTTCAGATGAGTGAATCTTTTTTTTATTCATCCCGATTGGTACTTGGTGTACAATGGCATTATTGGCGATATCATGAACGAAGAAAATGCCATCCGGTTTTCAAACATGGCTTGAAAATCCAGCATTTAGTGATTTTCCATCAGAACTTCCATTGAAGTAGCGTGTTTTTCCCCCAGATTTTCCCATGAGTTTCCCATTCAAAGCTCCAGCTCTGAGGCCCAAGACCAGCAGCCTGTCGGAGCATGTGGTTGGCGTCTTTGCCGCGGCGGGCATCGACGGTGACTTCGCGATTTCGTGGCGATGTTCGGAACTAGTGGGAAATCCTCTGGTAAACTACCCTCTGGTAAATTAACATAGACCCTGAAAATAAGCCATTTTTAGTGGAAACGAGTCTTCCAACCCCGACAACTGCCAGGGTCTATGTTGATTTACCGGAGGGTAACATAACTGCTTGGTGCTTTGGAACATTTGGATTATTTTTGTCCATATCTTGGGAATGTCATCATCCCAACTGACGAACTCCATCATTTTTCAGAGGGGTAGGTTGAAACCACCAACCAGATAACTATGAAAAATCACAATTTTTTATGGGTAAATCAACTATTTCGACTGGGCCATTTTCAATAGCAAACTGTTAGTTTACGAGAGGGTATCCACATGGGGGTTTCCATAGTCATGGGGCTACTCCCATAGCTGGTTGGTTTATTTCATGGAAACTCCATCAATGGATGAAACCTGGGGGTACCACCATTTACGGACACCTCCATATGGGAATCTTTGGGGACAAAAATGATCATGGGTAGTATATTATGGGGAGAGAGTGGGATATGAATGGACTAGAAAAAACCAAGGGATAGTTGGCTGCGTCTTTTCCAATCGGTAATGAAGCCGCCAACTATGATAGACGTTGGGTTTCTGGGGATACACCGTGCCACCTGGGACCCCTGGGAGCCCTGGGATTTTTGGGGACCCCGGCATCTGCCGAGAAATGCCAGGTCTCCAATAAAGATTGGCCATGACAAGGGATGGATTTCCCTGACAAGATCATGAAAGGAGCAGATAAGTAGATTCATAGGCCCCGATTTTAAAGTGTGTTTTGAGATTTTCTATGAATGCTGGTCCACTTGAAAGCAACTTACCTGGAGGATGTGGATGATTTTTTTCTATCTCATCACTACGTTTCAACCTTCTCATCTTTTTTTTTGAGGTCGCCACATACTCCAGGCTGTGTCAAGTTTGCCCTTGATCTGAGGCTACTTGGTGCATCACCTAGACGGACAATCGCTAAAGGTGCCATTTGCAGTGCGGGCTGGGAGTGAAAAGCTGGAGGGAGCAGGCTGATGGGCAGTGAAATTTTGGGTCCTTTGGCATTTGCCAAAAGGGGAAGCAGTCTCCTGCCATTCTCCGTTTCCTCCTCCCAGCCCGGCACCCTTGCGCAATGCCACGAGCGCAAGGACACGCTGAATCCTCAAGATATCTTCTTGACGGAGATTGGAAATGAGAAGGAGCTGCTGCTGGGTATGCCCAAGAATACTGGATACTTGAATACCCCAAGTTATGGCCGTGGAAGAATGGGGAACGTGAGATTATAAATCATTGGTTTTTGCGGTATCCTATTCTTGGCAAAACCGATATGATACAAAATATAAGTGCTGTACTTTGAGTGATTCCCGCCAACAGACATGGATTCTGACATTTTGTCTGACATTGACACACTGTATATTCTGACATCTATTTGACACATATTCTGACATATTATTCTCATGCACCATGTCTGCGACTAAGGACCCATCATGGTTTCTCAACAAAAACTGCTGCGGTTTTGTAGCTAAGAGGAATTAGCATGACCATAAGTGGCTATTTTGGACATTATTTCTTGGATCACCTTCGAATTTGTTGTTTGATATCACTGTTTTTGTTAATAAGACCAGTTTCTCAAACAAACCCAATCATGGGTCTGGATGAATTATAATGACCTCACTTTGATGTCACTGGAATGATGTAAGTAAAGGAAGTCATGCCCCGAAGTGATATGATACATTTAAAATGCGAAATATTTATGATATTAAACATGTTGATCGTTTTGAATATATGCTAGACCATGTATATCGAATACATCATGGCAATATCTAGTATGTATTATATATATATATATAAATACAGTTTTTGTCTTTTATCTACATATAGTACATACGTTTATGTATACATATATGTATATTTGCATGCACATATGTATATATTTGATGGTAATATATATATATGTATATGCATAGAATGTATAATGGGTATATACGATATGGATGTAGCAATGCATGTATAGATGGAATATATCATATATATATATATATATGCTAGCCCCCCCAAAACCTACCTTTGCCTCTTTGTAATGCTACACTACAACTCTTTTGGAACTATTATTGTTCCCAGTGAATACTGCATAGACTAAGAGAGCTTTCTTATTGAAGTTATGCTGTGCCCTTTCAAGTCACTTTTCTTCAGACGGGGTACTGTCAATCTCACATTTGTTCATTTCAAGTGTACACAATTACTGTCAAAACCATAGGGCATACTGACTATAGAAAGCACAGTGTAGCAGTACTTGTGCCACATCTGCAGCATGTTCTTTTGAATATCCAACTTGTTTTTCAACAAATATAGTGTCACTTAGAGAAAAATATGTATGTTCTTCAAAGTAATGGCTACATTTCTGAAGATAGTCTTATTTGATTTGAAGAGATACTACATTTGATTGGAAGATGCCTTGTATGTTGCAGGGACTGTTTGTGCAACGTGTTTCTTCCTTCCAGAAGTATTGTACTTAGTAAGTTATGAAATGGGTCTGTGAATTAAGCATGCATATTTACATGTTGGAAAAAAGCCACTGATTGATCGACCTGAAGAGATATATTTTCAAGAGAAGTGGCTTTCTGCAAAGGAATGCTACCTATTGAAAAGGAATACTCTTTTTGCTTAAGGAATGCTACACCCTTTGAATGAAAGTGTCTGTTTGTAAAGCCT
>Ga0126342_10016071_pt1 | contig 13068 bp, 14 predicted proteins | sample Cyp1metagenome_FD_92528 | JGI IMG/M metagenome (GOLD analysis project Ga0126342, IMG submission 92528) | Coral microbial communities from Lord Howe Island, Old Settlement Bay, Australia - Cyphastrea 1 metagenome | ecosystem: Host-associated > Invertebrates > Cnidaria > Coral ... | reverse complement strand
TGAAAAGGGGTATCGCTAATTTGGGAAGGTCCCATCGCTTACCTCGTGTTTTTAACAATTTCCATCAATTTCCATAAACCAATGTCCGTCGAATACATATTTAGTATTGCCGGGGTTTTTACGATTGTTCATATATATATATATTTATCACCACCAGGCACCTCCAGCAGATCTTTGGACTCGCCGCAGCTCAGAACTCGTCTCAGCTCCTGACCAGAGCTTGGGACTTTTGGGGATCACCGGTGACAAATCTTCGATGAAAACGGAGGTTTTAATGGGAAAAACATGGAAAAACATCAGAAAATATGGAAAAACATGGAAAAACTGGGGAAATATACGAACACATCAAGCAAAATACGAGAACATCATAGAACATCATCGATAAATGGAGATTTTAAGAGAAAAAGCATCGAACTCAATGGGGGGTGGCCGCGGTGGCCGTGGAAGTCCCAATGTTTGATGGGAAAATAGTTGAAACTGTATTTAGGTTTCTCAAAACATGGAAATATCAAAATAGTTGACATATGAGAAATATCCCAATAGTTTTAGGAAAATAAACCTACCACACTGCACAATCTTGGTATATCACCAACCGAACGATGGCGGTAAACAGAGTAGTGATGGCTTCAACCCATCCTTTATGAGTATATACCAACATATGTATGAAGAGGTTCAAAACACTAACCGGGGTGGCAATGGAAATCTTAGCGTTGGATGGGAACATCGTTGGAAAAATCATCTGTGAATCATGATACCAAGGGTACTAAAGAGACGGTGAAGCCCATCTGATTTCCACTTTTTCACCATACAAACTAGAGGTCGAATGGGATCACCAACCCAAGAAGTGAGAAAACAGAAACTAATTATGCTTGAAACCGTCAAAGTTACCTATATGTAGATGTATAATTATATATATATATATCATGTGTATATATATATATATGATGTATAAATATATATATATATATATCAGTATAAATGGTGATAAATGTGGGGAATTCTGAGGGTATTGTTTCGAAAAAAATGCAACATGATATCCCCAGGCACCCAAGAGTCCCTATTCCGGAAGTGGTGACTGGGATAATCAAAGTGATTGTGATATAGATATAATTAGATATATATAGATATGCCTTGGGAGTATAAGCAGCAAAAAAAGAAGGTCTAGAATCGACACAGAATGAGCCAGTATGTTCTGAAATTCCACTCAGAAAATGGTGGGCAACAGGTATATCCATGCATCTTACAACATCTTAGAAGTATCGGATTGAAATGGCGGAAATAGACCATCGGCTAGTTCATTTTGGGGTCCAGACACATCTTGGACATAGAATCCAAGAAATTGGGTTTGGCTTAACCTAAAAAAATGGCTATCTTGAGGGGAGAATGATGGCAGACCACGTGATGGCAGGGGATCAATGATTCCAAATTTCAAGGCTGTCCAACAAATCCCATGGAAGCCCGGAAAAAAACACCTTGGCATCGTAGAGCAAGTGTTCCAGACCCAGGTCTGCAAAGACCTTGCAGGTTTGCTTCAAACATGAAAGGGATCCAACCTGCAGGATAAAACTTTGCCATGGACCATATATGTTTGCTGCTTTCTGTGGGTACCCCATTAGTTGGACAGTCCTGCAGCCGTGAGTGTTCGTCCCAACAAGTTCTTTGGCCATGACTTCTTGCTAGTAACCTTGGTTAAAATATGTTTTTTCCGGCTGTAATCTTGGCTGTTTGAACCACTTGCATTCCATTTGCTAGGTCATCAAAGCATAGAAACTGTGGTGATTGTAAACGGCTGCAGTTCGATCAGCTTCGGAATCAGCCTCCCAGGTGTGGTTCGGAGGCTCCTGCAAACTTTGATGAACATCCTGGGAGTTTCAATGGCTAACTTGTGGTTTTGGGCCCGGCCGCGAATTGTGAGAAGACTCCAGTTCGTGATCATAGGGGAATTTGGGGATTCCCAAGGTTTCCCCACCCGAACGGCCCGAAGGGGTCCTGCCAGTCGTCTTTCCAGGTTGACTTGTCTTCCCACTCTTTCCTAGCACCAAGATATTTTGTTGATCGGACACTGCCATTGAAACAAGTTTATGGGGCTGTCCCAAAATTGGGAAATGCCGTCATTTTACTTGGTGGCTCATCCCACTTAAGTGGGTTATAACATGTTATAACATGTTATAACCCCAGTTATAAGTGGATTAACGCTACCTATATCAAAATGTCAATTTTCGGGTGTCCCCATTTTGAGACAAACAGAATTCTCCCTCAAATCATCAAATCCTAAGCAGCGACTGAAAAAAGTTGGGAGAGTGGGGAAAAAAAGGCAGACATTTCCAGAATGCTTATCAAATCGATTCAAATCTTGTCAAACCCAATTGGACTTTTGATCTTTTACCATCTTTTACCTGTTTATGACACTTGGAAAAGCATTTGGGTCATTGGACCCTCGAGCTTGACCCTGTCCGGCTAAGGCCCGGACCACGTGACCCAACTGTGTGAGTTGTACCAAGACTCCTGAAGCTTCGCTGATGAAAATTAGACGTCCCCAGTCAGAGCCATCTGAACCAAACAGCCTGTGACAGGGACCCCAAGCTGTGACCTCTGAAATTGAAATCTAGGTCCTTTAGGTCTCTTCCATTTCCTCTTCCATTGAAGCCTTTAGTTTTCCGCACTCCAATGGAAAAAGTGATGAAAAATGGAATCATCCTATCTCAAGGGTCATTTAAGTTGCTGAAAAATACCGAAAAAGACAACTGTGTAGCTGCAACTTGGCAACACCACGCAACACCTCTATCCAATGTCTCTTCCATTCGTTTTTGACTTGGGTGAAGTGACCATTACCAAAAATAAATAAAAATAATATGGGGATGGGTCAAAACCCTATCCCCCTGTAGTTCACATCAAAATACTGTAGCTGGGATTCATGGATGTTCATCCCCCTAAAAATGGTATGTATAGGTATTGATCCATACCCATATATATATAATAGGTTTGTCATGGTTTCTCTGAATATATATAGTGCCCAAGAATCCCATTCATCCATCATGACTTTCCTATGAACATTTGCCATTTGAAATGTATCCCCCAGTTGGCAGGCCCATATCATGTTCTTCTTGGTTATATCCCATGAAAACCCCCAATTTTACCCACATTCAATCCCACGAACCCACTGGTTTATCAGCATTTTATCACCATTTTCTCACCATTTCACCAAGTCAACGCTGGTGCACCTGTGCGGTGTCTTGACCTTGGCGAGTTTCCGGGAAATTCGAAGGGAATGATTCAATGGATAATATAATAATATATATATATATTACACACATAGAAATATAGGTGGGTGATTGGTGGGTGTATATTCTTTGAACATGTGTAGTTTCAACTGATTTTTCTTCCCCCTGAAGCAATTCTAGGAATCGTTTTGGAAGCAGCCCAGTCCAGGGGGATGCCACAAGTGCAGCTGACCAAAGCCTGGGTCGAAATGGACCCCCCAAAGATGCAGTGTGTTGGGCCCAACCGTAGATGTCCTGCATCATAAGGATAAGTTTTAGCATAGTTTTAGCATAATCTCATATAATCTCATAGTTAAAACATGTTTTTCAACAAACCAAATGGATTTAAACATCTGATTTACCCAGCTTGGATGGCAAAGCCTCCCAAGGCGCCTCCCTCAGCTTCCGCACGCGAATCATCGGCGCTTGGAACGCAGGTCTCTCCGGCGTTCATCGCTGGGCGACATTCATCGCATGGTTTTTCACCGGGGATAACCAGCTTCTCCTGTTGTAAAAATTACAAGCCTCAGGTTGGAACCATGGGTATGATATTAAATGATATGATATATATATATATATGATCGAGTCAAACATAAATTGGATAAATACCCAGTATTTAAGTGGAGTTTACCAAATATATAGCTGATTTCAAATAATCCAAGTCACTGCTGTGAGGCAACCAAAGCCTGAACTGACTTCTCGTGACTTCTAGTGACTTCTAGTACTGTGTCCTTAACACCATGAAAATTATGAACATGCTGAACCATGATGAACCATGATGAACCATGCTGACACTGATGTCAAAACTTACAATCTGAGTATGCCGCATGATGTATGATCTTCCAATGCCATGATCAGAATACCAAGCCGTGTCTGCAGCAAACAGCTCCTCAACAGCCACGGGACATCTTCCTTTCAGTTCAAGATGGTCGTAGTAGAGTTGTTGATGTTGCAAGATGTTGCAAGTACTGGCGCACTGAAACCATACTCAGTGGAGGCAAAGTGGGATCAAGGTGGGATCAAAGCCCTATCTGGTTCACGGTTCCTTTTAAACTTTTATTGGGTATTGGGTCTGGCTCCCCCAAAAGCCGGATCCATCCGGATCCCCAATCCGGCCAATCCGCCGGTTTCCTGTCCTTGATCCATAAGCCTTTGATAATGTACTCATCTCCACTCGACCAGCATCCATAGATATTCTTTGGTCCAATCAGTTTACCCTGGATTTCGTCTTATCCCCAGTCTTGCAGCTCAAATCTTGATTCCCACGTTGAAGAGCCTTCACCAGTCGCTATTTTACCCGGTGCTGGAATCTTCTTTACAACCGCACTTGGGTCGTCGCTCGGCTGGAAGCTTTGGAAAAAAGCCCTTGCGTCGTGGCTCAGCCGTTTCTTTGGGCTCGTCCGATGGGCAAAACATGGCAAAACTCATCTCCATCCCATTTCTTGGGCCATTTTTCGCCCACAAGGCCTCAAAAAATCTCAAGTGAATCACCCCAAATCTGAGGATGCAAAAACGAGAAATGAAAGATTTCTTACGTTCCAAAATCACCAAGCAGTTGACTTTTTTGGCCATCAACTTTGGGCCATCCATCAACTGATGATGCATAAATGAAAAAGTGACTTCATGTCGCTTCCAGGTGTAGCACCTTCAAAACTTCCTGCGCATGACGAAAGGAGCAGAAGGTAGTTGGGAGGAGGGAATGCAACCATGGGGTGATTGCAATTTTGGCGTCGTAATCATTATCACGGCCAATCTTTGCTACTCTGCAAGAAAACTGGAAGGAGGCTGAACTTTAACTCGTCCTCCACCCGTTGGGAACTCCTTGGGGATTTATTGGACGAACCACAATGAACATGGGTGCATCTCCCTGCATGATCCCGGATGTCTAAACCTCAGGTTTGACCATGGCGCACAAAGACACCCATTTTTTCAGTGCCACTCGTATTGTCGCCATCATACACAAATGAGACCTGTATGGATTAACCACAACTTCTTGGGCCAATCACAGCTCTCCCTGTCCTGCTCGCAGTCGGAGACTTCTGGAAGTGATCGGAATTTCTTTAGGCTCTTTTCTACATCTTTGCGGCCAGTTTCCACACTCTTGGGCTGTAAGTCGTCTATGATTCCAAGGCTGAAAAGCACCGAACCCTGACAGGGACAACAGAAGATGGTTGTCGCCCGCGCAAAGGACCAAAACACTTCCAGACCCCATCCCCGGTTTTTCCGTCAATCTCATGCATGCGTTTTCCGTGCATACCCTCCAGTCTCCAAACATGGCAAGGCCAAAGTCCCCCATTTCCAGCTGATTTTCCTCTCCGTTTTTGGCAGATGTTCCATTCCGATCCTTGATTACCAGAGGCTATCTCAAATCAGATCCCAACCCATCGCTATCTCACCGACCCGTCAGCCTCCACTTCCATCCGCAGAGGTTCCAAGGCTTTCATGTAGGAACTCTTTGATGCGGATGACTTTTCCATGATGCCACTGATCTTGCGCTGATGTTGTGCTGAGGAATACTTCTCCTTCAATTTCTGCTGCACCTGAATGGGGATGCACAGTTGCCACGCTTGGGAAGATTCCCCACAGAGGAGCAGGGCAAAAACAATGCAAAAAACATGCTAGTGATGAAACATATGAAACTACTACACATTCTCAGCTGGATCCCCACGGTAACTTCGATATAGATGCGAAGTCCATGGCCCACCTGAATCAGCAACTCTTTCTCCACCACCAACTTCACCTCCTCCTTTCCCTTGCCGTGGTAGCCCCCGTTGGTCACCCCGTTGGCCACCCCGTTGGTTGCCCCGTTGGTTGCACCGTTGGTTGCCCCGTTGGTTGCCCCGTTGGTCGCCCCGTTGGTCGCCGACCCCGCCCTGCGGCGGTCGAGTTCGGCGGCCAGGTCCGCTACGGAGGGAAAGTCCAGGAGAAATGTGGCGGGCAAATCGTGGCCCAGCCATTTGCTCAGCCTTTCAACTGGCGGATGGCACCGAGATCTGCTGAAAGGACTCTGAACACATCAACGAAAAGGGGGATCTTGGTTCCGAGCGTGATAAATGAGTTCGCTGGTGATTCCATGTGGTGTTTGCCACTTGCTAGATTGATGCCAAAGCACTAAGCAATGTGTGGGCTTACTCGCTACTGGGCCTTCCCCAAACAAGGTGCACATAGATCCAATGCATCAAGAAAGAAACAAGCACAGCCGCAATGCAACAAATAAACATGACACTAAACTAACCAACTCCCAACAACCGAAACTAGAGATATGATAGAGCTCACTATGCTTATTCCCTGCTTTTAATGCTTTTAGACCCTTTTGCATCCTTTTACCACATTGAAGAAACCTAGCTCCCAACCTTCCAAATTGGTGGAGTTTTGCCCCAGAACCCTCAGGATGGCGGCATAGGATGGCCCCAACCTGTTCTTTAGCCGCACCAGTTCCAAGGAGTCGATACCCAGCTGGAGAAAACCTTGCAGCGACTGCTCCTCGCCAGGCTCCAAGGGTTTTTTAGGCCCCCCCAAGGACAGGCTTGAGCCAACACAATGGGTGCCTTCAAAACAGCAAAAAATGCAGATTTTGAAATTTAAACCGATAAATCTGGGGATCGAGCCCAAACAGCAGTGGATGTATCAAACAGCAATGGCAACGGAGGCCGCAAGGGAGCCAACCCTGCAATCCCATGGTCCTGTTGGGATGGACCCCCTGCCGCAGGCCATGTCTTACAGACTTGAAAAACACTCTACGACATTTATATATATATGTGTGTGTGTACATATTATACATACATATATATATATATATGATATGTATATATACGTATATCGTATGTATATATATATACATAAGGAGGCTCTTTTCAACCGTCTCCTCCGATAAAGGGCATTTGAGGTCAAGGAAGATCTCTTTGATGGCTTCCAGCCTGAAGTGACCGGACGACATAGTTATGGCAGCTATGGGATGCTATGGGAAAGTGCTGATCAGCCTGGCTTCAGGCCTAGAGAATCAGGTAAACACCAGCCGTGAAACCTCCTACATCAGGTAAACAGAAACTCTTGTGAGTCAAGATATCCATTGCATTCGCTAAAGTGTCTGTTTTTCGCACATCAATTTGGACCCCCCAAAGGTTTCCCCCAGCAAAATCAACACGTTTGATGCGTTTGAATGATCAAACTTGGGGCAGCCCATTGGAGAAATAGCTGGTAAACTAAGTCAACTACCAAAAAAAAAACAAATCTTCCCAAAAAAAATGATGAAATCTTCTTGGTCGATATGATCTGGCCCATTTTTGAAGATCCGCCAAGCAACGCACTGCGATGCTGCCTGACTGTCCCTTTCATCTTTTCCAGCTCAGCAGCAGCCTCCGACACGCTGGGAAAATCGAAGAGGAACGTGGCCGGCAGTTGCCGTCCAGCCCATTCGCTCATCCTGACAAACGGAATATGTTGGGGGATGACTTGTGACATCTGTCTGAAAATGAGGAGAAACTCTTGGGTTTCATGGGATTTAATGAGGTATGATTGGGATTTAAGGGGACGTGACCAACAATGATGTCAATGATGTATAATGTTAGTCTGGACATTTAACCCTAAATTGCGGCCACGTTTAATAGGGAGAATGATGATGAATCAGGTGCTGTTGGCGATTCAAAAATTCCGGTGGCTCGAGGCCAGCCTGTGGGAATCCATTGCTCATCTCCATGTAGAACGTAGAACATTTGCCTTCCAGTAAATCAACCTAGACCTAGACCCTGCCAAATAGGGGCTTGGAAGATCTCCACTGGCCATTTCAGGTTCGAACTCTTAATTTCGTGCAGGGTATATTAATGTAATATATGGGGGTTTCCCAAAATACAGGTACCCAAAAAACAGCTGGATTTTTTATTTCATGGTTCATATCCCATCTATAAATGGATGAGAACTGATGTTCGTACCCCATGTTCGGAAACCTCCATGTTGAAATATACTGGTTGGTGGTTTTAACCATCTTGAAAAATATTAGTCAATGGGAAGGATGGCATCCTATATATTGTGGAAAATAAAAAATGTTTGAAACCACCAACCAGTATACAGTTGTATCCATTTTACCGAAACTCTTGCCTTGGAAATGGGATGAGTCATGGGATGTTCCCAGTCCTGTTGCGCACGCGGGTCAGTTCCAGGGAGTCCAATCCCAACCTCCAGCAGTTTCAACCAGAGCTGCGGAAGCTGGAAATATGAGGCAAGCCCCAAAAAGATGAAGACAACTTGGACACCAACTTGAAATATGAGGTACCCTCTGGTAAACATTTACATAACTAAGGAACATCACCACTTTAATAGGTAAATCAACTATCAATGGGCCATTTTCAATAGCAAACTGTTAGTTTACCGGAGGGTGTCCATATCATCCATACCATCCTGGAAGCACAACTTGCTATCTTTGTGGGGGTTGCTACATGAAATCCTCTTGCCCCAACTAGACAAGTTGGATGGTCAGCATCCCAGTTTCGGGGATGGAAAATCACAAAATAACAAAACATAATCTGGGATTACATCCACATATTTGTTTTGTGTCTGTTTTGTGATTAGTGCATTAACATCTGGGAGTGTATTGATTAATGTGGGCAATCTAATCATAATACCATTGGGGATGGTGTGTGTGTGTAATTTGTACCATGCATTTATGGTGATTGGGGATTGCTTATTCTTGGGTTTGCCACATTATATTGGATTGTTATTCAACAAACCAAAAAACAATAATACAACCAAAGTACCCAGATCTGTTATTATTAAGTCCAATTGAGTGGTGATTACATCCTCTGTGTCTGGGCTACAAGACCCACAAACATCCGGAAGATTCCAGGTGGAGTTACCATCTGGTTATGACTAACATCGCCATGGAAAGATCCACCCATTTTTAATAGGTAGGCCATCTATTTCGATTAGGGCCATCTATACCATGGCGAACTGTTAGTCATAACCAGAGGGTACTCAAGATCCCCATATTCCCATGGGTTTTTTTCAAATACATCAAGGCGATTAGCGAAGCTCATATCTTTCCAGTCGGGAGGTGCCCTCCAGTCAAAGATAGCAATGGACAATTCCCTATTTACTTCGGAGATGTTCCCATTATATCAGATATTTAAAGCCACCAGATATAGATATTTGTTTCAGGATATTTCAGGAAAGAAGTCCCATGAATTTCGCCCAAGTGATTCAAGTGACACGAAAAATCCCAGCTCCAACTTCTCCTCCTCCAAGTGGTGCTGCATCTCCTCCAGCACTTCCCGCAACGCCTGCAGTGCCCCTTTCGAGGCCGCGGGAGCCGCGGGAGCTGCCGGCTCCGTGGTGCTTGTGGTGCCCGTGGTGCCGGCGCTGCCGTTGCTGTCCGGTAGAAGTGGAGTCCAGGTCTTGATGTCGTACCTTTTTCAGGTGGGATGTATAGATTGATCATGACTATACTGGAAAAATATATAGAAGATGATGATCACTTTGGATTTGGAAATTTCAACTTATTTATTACATAACTTATTTGTTCGATGATATGGCAAAAATGGATTGTAGTGGGAAGATGTTTGCAGCTTGACTGATGATATGGCAAGGATGGATAAGGATGGACCATCTGGCTGTTTGAATTTCAGACCTCAACTTGCAATCCTTCTTGTCACTAACTGAAAATCATCATGCAAAGAAAGATGAACACGTTTACACAGAATAATCATCAATTGTCTGACTTCTAATGAAGTACAGTATTTGGCTAAGTTAAGTCAACTTATTAGTTCAACTTCTGCTTCAATATCTTCAGTAAATCGCCAGGGTACTGGATCAGAACCCCTGTGCCCTGATTTTGCAGGTCTTCAGGTCGGAAGTCAGGGACCAAGCGAAGAATTTCCGCGCCATATCCCGTGTGAAACGACAAGGTCTTGTCCTCGTTGCTGATCAACTTTGACCGACCAGGAAATGGAACTGAAGCATTTAGTATCCCATAGACATGGAGATTCATATGCATGGATTCAAGCAACCAAGAAGAGGGTTTAAACCTCGAAAATGAAACCAGAAAGGGGCTTAACTGGGCTTAACGAGTTAGAGGAAAATGATTTTCCCACATGAGGCGTGTCCAAATGTCCAAATCGATGGAGAAATATTCGGCTGGAAAAAATGGGCTGAAACGTGCATTCCCATGAACAGAAAAATTCAGGCCACCTCATTTATCAAATCACATGGCAGTGGCACAACAACTATGACATTCTCATATTTTCCGTCATCCTATTTCTATGGGTATTAGTATATTTCATAAACCTCTATTGGGGATGGTTTAGTTATTGGGTTTACCATGGGTTTACCACATGGTTATTCGATTGTTCAATCGCTACCCAGTCTCTGTTTGACCACCGGCTTGATGGTCAGCCACATACTTGGCCAGGTCAAGTCCCTCAAACTCCGAGCATCGCGTCACGCCAATGACCAGATCGATACTGGGGTCCACTTTGGCCAAGAGCAATGCGAAAGATCCTCGGTGACAAAAGACTTGACTTCTCTTAAGGGACACATCGAACATGAAAGAACGTTGAACACATAAAACATAATATTGTGTGTATATATATATACACACATATATATATATGCAATCAGATCAGATAATCTCCAAGCAGATGCAGAAATGTGAACCAACGAGCTTGGAAATCAAAATCTCAAACATTTGATGAATATTATGATAAAAGAAACACCTCAAGTTCCCTTCAACAAAAAATACACAGAAAGTCACACAGTGGTTTGGGTTCAAAGAAAGGCATCCAATGGTTTCTGATGGTGGTTATCTCCAACTGCGTTGCATAAATCTCCACTTTCTGGTGAAATTTCCATGATATTCTGGGTAAATTCATCCATTTCTATAACCAAGGACTTTCACTTAGAATGCATGTTTTTTTCCAAATCAAAATTGCACACACACACACAGACACCACATCCCCACCCGGCTTGTTACCACAACCATTTTCCAATTCCCGAGAGCGCCTGCGAAGGGTTCTTCGTAAAAAAAGCAGCCGTTATATACACCTTCACACCCTCACATTTGCTGATCTACATCTTCACACCTTCACACCTGCTGATCTACATCTTCACGCTCTCACATCTGCTGATCTACATCTTCACACCTTCACATCTTCACACCTTCACACCTGCTGATCTACATCTTCACACTCTCACATCTGCTGATCTACATCTTCACACCTTCACATTTGCTGATCTACATCTTCACACCCTCACACCTGCTGATCTACATCTTCACTTTCACATCACGCTCACATCTGCAGATCTACATCTTCACACCTTCACATCTGCAGATCTACATCTTCACACCTTCACATCTGCAAATCTCCTCTCGCTCTTCTTTCTATCTCTCTCTTAAGGCGGGAGCGGTGCCGCCTGAGCGCCACGAAACTAAACCCTTTCGCACGAAATGGACGTTGGACGTCAAAAACTGACGTAAAATTGCGATTTAACTTGTCCCCTCGCAACCCTTCGCACGAAATGGGCGTTGAACGTCAAAAACTGACGTAAAATTGCGATTTAACTTGTCCCCTCGCAACCCTTTCGAACGAAATGGACGTTGAACGTCAAAAACTGAGGTAAAATTGCGATTTTGAGGTGTCACGGGCGACCCTTTCGCACGAATTGGACGTCGAACGTCAAAAACTGAGGTAAAATTGCGATTTTGAGGTGTCACGGGCGACCCTTTCGCACGAATTGGACGTCGAACGTCAAAAACTGAGGTAAAATTGCGATTTCGCCGGTTGTAAAAGCGTCTGTGTGTAAAAGCGTCTATGTGTAAAGCGTCTTTGTGTAAAAGTGTCTGTGTGTAAAGGAGTCTTTGTGTAAAAGCTTCTGTGTGTAAAAGCTTCTGTGTGTAAAAGGGTCTGTATGTAAAAGCTTCTGTGTGTAAAAGCTTTGTGTGTAAAAGCTTCTGTGTGTAAAAGTGTCTGTGTGTAAAATAGCCTGTGTGTAAAGCCTCTGTGTGTAAAAGCTTCCGTGTGTAAAAGTGTCTGTGTGTAAAATTGTCTGTGTGTAAAAGCTTCTGTGTGTAAAAGCTTCTGTGTGTAAAAGGGTCTGTGTGTAAAAGGGTCTAAATGTAAAAGCGTCTGTGTGTAAAAGCGTCTGTGTGTCAAAGCTTCTGTGTGTAAAAGTGTCTGTGTGTAAAGGGGTCTGTGTGTAAAAGCTTCTGTGTGTAAAGGGGTCTGTGTGTAAAAGCTTCTGCGTGTATCTGTAAAAGCTTCTTTGGGTCTAAGTGTCTGTGTTGCAAGGCACGTGGTTGCAAGGCACGTATTATATGTTGCGCTTTACCAAGCAGCATGGGTTGTCACATGTATCCTCTTCTTAATCAATCCTACTTTTCACAACTTATCCTCCATAGCTCATATAACATTCACCAATTATTCACATACTATTTTTGAACAACTACCATTATCAGAGCTGTTTGAAAAACGTTTTTTTTCGCTCTCGGGCCAACCGTCGTCTAGTGATGTTGCCAACTTCAAAAAATAAGAAAGTCTCGCAGAATTGCTTTGTTTTCGACTTTGCAGCTAGACAGATAGATAGACAGGTCGAGAGATAGATCGATAGACAGGTAGATAGATACATAGATAGATAGCTAGATAGATCGATCGATAGATAGATAGATAGATCCATAGATAGATAGATAGATAGATAGATAGATCCATAGATAGATAGATAGATCCATAGATAGATAGATAGATAGATAGATAGATAGCTAGATAGCTAGATAGCTAGATAGCTAGATAGCTAGATAGATAGATAGATACATACATAGATAGAT
>Ga0126342_10016070_pt1 | contig 13069 bp, 10 predicted proteins | sample Cyp1metagenome_FD_92528 | JGI IMG/M metagenome (GOLD analysis project Ga0126342, IMG submission 92528) | Coral microbial communities from Lord Howe Island, Old Settlement Bay, Australia - Cyphastrea 1 metagenome | ecosystem: Host-associated > Invertebrates > Cnidaria > Coral ... | reverse complement strand
GTAAAAAAGTATTTATTTTTGATATAGAATCTATTATATCTATTTTAATTTTAGTATAATATATATGTATGTATATAGTATATTGAGTATATAATATATATTTAATGTATATTATATGTTTTGAAGTGTATGTTTATTTTATTTTTTATATCTAATATATTTAAATAACCAAATATTGACTTTATTTTGTATATGTAGTATATATTAATATATTTAATACATATTATATGTATGTAATGGATTCAATATCCGATAAAAATATATAGCATTTACATATTAAAAACGCATCTATATGTTTATAGCATTTTTCTTTTTATATGTATCTAAATGATATATATAGTTTGTTTCCTTATAGTTAAGCCTTATAGCATGTTGTGAATTGGGTATATGAAGCATACAATGAATACATAAAATATATAATATATACGATACATACATATATATATACACAATTAATTTATAAATATGTACAGTACATATAATATGTACATAAAACATAGTAATTAAAATGTGTACAATATAAAATTTTTACGGTTTTTTAAATTATATGTAATATGTGGAAGATATATATATATATATGTATATGTCAGAAATATGGTATGTATATCGTATATAGTATATAAAATATATATATTTGTATATACACCATATTTCAAATATTTAAAACAAATTAACGTATATTTTTTTACATGTATATATTATATTTGTGTATATATTAAATATGTGTATATACTAGATATATGTAAATACCACCGGTGATATCCATGTTTTATATCTTGTTTTCCAGGGAAGTTTGCAATACATGTGATTTTCAGCGAGCTTTGCCAATGGATGTGCCCAACACTCGATAGTTCCAAACACAAAAACCGAGATGGTTTACATATGTTTTCTCTTCCGTGCGGTAACAGAACCAGAACACGTTTGCGCTTAAAATGCGAAACCTCTGCAGAGGCGGGTATGAAAAGTAGAATCAGTTTTGATCAAGAAGAGACGATAAAGTGATAAAGATTAAAAACAAGAGTATTAACTAGATCAAGCAATGGCAAGAACACAATATTTCTATAGATGTTGCTTGCAACTTGTCTACTTGTCTCACCGTGTTTACACGCACGGAACAAGAGGGACCCCAACTTGAACAGGAACGTTTCAACGTTTTCCTGGCCCCCATTTTTAGGCCACTTCTTTGGGGGCACGCGTCACATCCCAACAAACGCCCCCAACCTGAACAGCTCAGCATATATACAGTAAGCGGTGCTTGTTTGGCATGATTTTGGAAGTAGCATTTGCTTAGACTTTGATCTCATAAAATAGGGAGGTCTGCGTTCTTGAGGGTTGTGCCTAGCTGCATTTTATAGGTATGAAGGTATTGATGAACACCCAGGTACCGCATCCTCCTACAGGATGTGGTGGGCGAGAGTCCATGGGCAACACTCTAAGGGAGGATTGTAAAACGCTGTCCGTTGGAGTTGCAGAGGCTTAGTCCGGTAAGTAACCCAGTCTACATTCAGATTGCGGGCCTTCCTTGATAGCTAGTAGTGGGATGCATGTTTCAAAGATGGTGCCCCCTTTTTTTCTTATGATAACGCGTGCGGGGTTGTACGAACAATATTTAGACATTGAATAGTCCACATTTGGGGCACTGTGCCAAACAGTTCTTAAGGGGTACGTGGCGAGGAATCTTCCAATCAAACGAGATTGGCGGCGTGGTTTCAAATTTAGGCATGTGGTTATTGCGGTAGTATTGGCCCCCAAGTGTCCCATGGAAGATCGGCCCGCTTCCAGAAATCATTGAAATCATTGGAGTGATTCCAATCCCCCTGTACAGATGTTATTTCTGAATAATTGCCACCAGCATCCTGTTGGCATTTCTAGGTTTTGGCTGGCGGTTTCAATCCCGATATTTTTCCGTCATTAAGTAAGTTGACACCCGCAATCTGCAACATGGTGACCGTTTCAGTGTGACGCGCATCTTCCATGACGGGGATGGCAAACCTAAAATCTAATCCGTAATCCGGCAAGGAGGGGTCAGGTCGGATGCGCTGAGCGGAAGCATGCGTGGCGCTCCCCGGATTTGCAAGTCAATTGGGGCCTTATGGCACGCCAGGGCCTTGTAGAACCAAAATCGCCAAATCTGCCTTTGCATGAAACCGTATTGTGATTTGGACTTCCAGGTGCCACATTGCAAGAAAGATGCGGCAAAGACTTACATAAAAAAACAGGGAGAAGACCGATCTGCAGAACCTCATATAATATAGTTTGAATGTCTGGCTTTCTTATATTGGATCTAGTCATCTCAGCTTTTTTTCCAGGCGTGCCTTCCTTCTACGTGAACTGCGGCGCAACCTGTGCCCCATGCCGCTGTCTGGTCCCTGCTCAGTCTTGATCTTTGACCGTCCACTTTCCCTCGCGCCCTCAGTTGCCTTCTGCTCTGGCTTGGGCTTGATCTCTTTTTTAAAGAAAATTGGCGGGCATTCTTTTCCTCGACGGACAGAATTTTTGCAGAGCCCACAGTCGGTTGAACGCGCCTACTGCTTTGGGCGGTGCCCTTCACAGAAATCGAAACGCTGCTTCTCTTTCGATCACTGCTGCAGGGGCCGAGAATGTTTTGGCCCCGCCATTGCACGAGTTGACCCTGACTGTGGCAGGTTGTTCGGGCAACGGGTGAGCCACGGAGGAATCCCACGAGCAGTGCGATGACTCTTTCTTTGCTCCCCCAAATTATCGCTGGGATCTGGTGAGAGCTTTTGCCACGCCCTAGAAAGGATGCACCTCATGGTTCGTGGGCAGGTAGCTTACTATTTCCCAGCCGGCATCCAGCATTTTCTGCCAGGGGCTTTGATTTGATCCAATCCAGGCAATGGATTGTCAAAGCGCTTCGCCCCTTCACAACCCAATCCGTTCATTGGGTCTTTGAAATGAGCCCCTGACGCCAGGAACTCAGCTTGGAATTACGACATGGTCATCGCCTATCTCCATGACAGTCCACTATCCACCTCACTGTCTTGCCGGCTGCAACTGCGTTCCCAGGAAGTACTGTCCCTAGACTAGGCTTGAATTGCCTCCGAACGGCATCGGCCCTGGAAACGGCCTGAGATTGTGGCAGACCAGGCAAGTCACTGGGAACATCCTATCTTCCGTTATGCATGATATAGATAGAGAGAGAGAGAGATATAGATATAGATATAGATATAGATATTGATATTGATATTGATATTGATATAGATTTAGATATAGATATAGATATAGATATAGATAGATATATATAGATAGATAGATAGATAGATAGATAGATATATATATATATATATATATACACACGGCAGTGGCTTTTGCTGCCTTCATTCGATGAACCCTGTACATGGTGAAATTAAGCACGCTTTCTGGGCCTGTCGTCAGCATGGCCGGCCAGGCAGGGTCTCCTCATTGGTTGAGCGCTTCCACCAAAGCGCTGAAAATTTGGCATGTTTCACAATAAGATGATACCCCGACCCCGACCTGAATTTATGCAAGTCTAATTGGGAAATAGGAAGCCGAGCCTGGGGTTCTTGAGTCCCGAGTTTGAAGACACCCCTAAAATTACCAAAGGATCCAATCTTTCTCCCACCTGTGCCCAGGAATTGAGCTACTGCGGGCTGCTGCTGGATGTGCGGGTGGGGCCTTCAGATATCGAAGCCATGCATGGATGCCTAAAATAATGGGTTGATGAAAAATCGTTGCGGTGTTGTGGTATGCATTGAGCAAATTTTAAATCATAGGGATTCAACCAGCCCGCCCAAAGGTGACCCCCCCTATTTAGGCACGAACGGCCAAATCATACCCTGCAAGCCCAAGGCCAAATGCCCCAACATGCCCCAATCTCTGGGCACCTTGGCCTTGGCCCCCGAAGATCAATCATGCCTTTTGGTCACGTTGGAATGAAGCGCTTTTGGGTAGCTGGTGCAGCAGGCTATAAAGACGTGATTTTGGTTTCCCAAGTTCAGCGTTCCCTTGATCACAATAAATGGCAAGTGGTTCATCATCCACAAGCCCGATGGTATTGATGTCCCCTAATAGCTGCACATCGGCGCTCATCATTCCTCCCAATTTTTTCTATGGGCCAAAACCATGACAGATGAATGTATGGTCATCTCCCCAGATGGTATTAACCTTCTCCATGCTGGCTATGTGTCAAACCCGGGACACCCTTCAGAAGGATGAGACGGGGGAATGCCTGTTACGCATCCTCCCAAAATTGGGCACGGGTGAAACCACTGGCGCCCCGGTGTATCAAATAGCTGGCGCATGGACGCCCAGGTCTGTCATAGTATAAGGCTTTTGGACCAATCCCAAATACATTCGAAGATGCTAGTTGGGGTAAATCTTTTCATGCGTGCAGGGATATTGAGACAGATAGAAATATAGAAAAAACGAAAGCAAGAAAGAGAGAAAGAAACAGAGATAGATAGGACGATAGAAAGATAAATAGAGAAAGCGATAGAGATAGAGATAGATGACAGATAGAGAGCGATGGAGATAGGTAGATAGATAGATAGGTAGGTAGGTAGGTAGATAGGTAGATAGATAGACGGCTAGACGGCTAGATAGATAGATTGCTAGCTAGATAGACAGATTTGTAGATTGATAGATAAAAAGATGGATAGCTAGATAGATCTGTAGATAGGTAGATCGGTAGATAGATAGAAAGGCAGACAGACAGACAGACAGACAGACAGACAGACAGACAGACACAGACAGACACAGACAGAGACAGACAGAGACAGACAGAGACAGACAGAGACAGACAGAGACAGACAGAGACAGACAGAGACAGACAGAGACAGACAGACAGACAGATAGACAGACAGATAGATAGATCGACGGCTAGACGGCTAGACGGCTAGATAGATAGCTAGCTAGATAGACAGAAAGGCAGAAAGATAGTTAAAAAGATGGATAGCTAGATAGATAGTAGATAGGTAGATCGGTAGACAGATATAAAGGCAGACAGATAGAAAGGCAGACAGACAGACAGACAGACAGACAGACAGACAGACAGGTAGATTCATAGACAGATAGATCCATAGACAGATCGATAGATAGATAGAAAGATCCATAAGATAAGATATGATTAGATTAGATAGATAGATAGATAGATGGATAGATAGATAGATAGATAGGTAGGTAGATAGATAGAAATATAGGAATAGATAGACAGATAAGATAAGATAAGGTAAGATAAGAAAGGAAAATTCCAGCTAAGATAAGATCGATAGGGCTAGATAGATAAGGAAAGAAAAGATAAGACAAGGTAAGATAAGATAGATAGGATTAGATAGAAAGAAAAAAAGATAGGTAGGTAGATAGGTAGATACATAGATAGATAGATAGATAGGTAGGTAGATAGATAGATAGATAGATAGAAAAAATAGATCGGTAGATAGATAGATAGATCGATAGATAGATAGATAGATAGATCGATAGACAGATAGAAAAAATAGATCGGTAGATAGATAGATAGATCGATAGATAGATAGATAGATCGATAGACAGATAGATAGATAGATAGATAGTTAGATAGTCAGATAGTCAGATAGATAGATATACAGATTAGATTAGATTAGAGTAGAGTAGAGTAGATTAGATAGATAGATTGGTTGATAGGTAGATAGATAAGTAGATAGATAGGTAGATAGGTAGATAGGTAGAAAGGGAGACAGGTAGATGGGTAGACAGGTAGACAGGTAGATAGGTAGAAAGGTAGAAAAGAAAGAAAGAAAAGAAAGAAAGAAAGAAAGAAAGAAAGAAAGAACGAACGAACGAACGATCGATAGAGAGAGAGATAGATAGATAAAGTAGAGTTAGAGATAGAGATGGGGATAGGGAAAGCGATAGAAAGATAAAAAGATATTGGTATAGATACGAATAGATTCTGCCCCAAGTATGTATCGCATAGAAATAGATAGATACAGGTAGATATAGATAGATTTACAAAGATACAGATACAACTACAGGTAAAGAGAGATAGATCGAGAGAGAGAGATAGATAGATAGATAGATAGATAGATAGATAGATATATATATTCAAACAGATAGATACAGATAAGATAGATACATATAAATAGGAACAGATGTGGATATATAAATATATATAGAGACAGATTCAGAGAGAGATAGAAAGATATACCCAGGTTTAGATAGATATAGATAGAAATGTAAATGCAGATCTAGATTGCTCCACATGCAGGCAGACAGGCAGGGAGACAGACAGGCAGGCAGACAGAGACAAAGAGAGAGAGAGAGAGATAGATAGATAGATAGAAAGATAGAAGATAGATCGATAGCAGGAAAGAAAGGTAGGTAGAAAGATAGGTAGTAGATAGGTAGATAGGTAGATAGGTAGATAGATAGATAGGTAGATAGATAGATAGTAGATATACACACAACAAGCAAGCTGGGATAGCTGGTGGTTTCATCTGGGATTATGTATTGCCATCCCTTCAGATCAGATTCCACGACTGCTTGCTGGCGAATAATGCGCCGAGAAAGCATCGCAACTGCAAAGAGTCTTATAAGTACTCCATCCACCCGGAGCAGCATCGTACTGATGTAAATATCTACTCTTAAGCATGGGTGACCTGTGGGAACGCGTGAGCTTTCCAGGCCCGCCTTGGTTAGCCCGCTCACAATGTTGGTGCCGGCGGCTGAGGTGGGGTGGTGGGCTAGCCTTTGCGGATTTCGGGGCATGGGGCCGAGGGAATGGCTACCCAAACAGTTTGCGCAAGAATGGCACCCAACCTCAGAACAAGTGCGTCCAAATTTGGGTGGTGTAGACTTGCAGTAAGTCGCTATGCAGTAGCACATTCTCTCGCAGTCGGCCATTTTACAACTGCAGTGATTTATGCGGGTTTTGGGAGCTCGCTATATGATTGAAGGAATAGTGTCCAAAACGCGTTCCGTTGCCAAGTAGCGGTGGAAGTCACCCTCTCGGCGGGCACACCCCTGAGCAACTTCCACGGATTAAAACAAACGCAACAGATGCCAGCGTGATTCCATGTATTGGCAGCCAAAACCAACTTGCTGCTTGTAGGCCAAATTTGAAATAAGTCAAATTCTAAGGTGTGTTGCCAGCGCAAGCCGCATATAGACCAATCCTAACCCACCCACACAACCCATAATACCCCACACCGCCAACTTCATCCCTGCAGAAACTTCCATCAATGCTGCCTGTGCAGGCGAATGCGCAACAGTGACAGGCAGGAACCCACCGCTATCCAGTGGGTAGGTGGGGGCTGGGGGGCTATGGCTATCCATATCCCTCAGTGGCAATTAACCTAAAGCGGGAGCGAAATAGGCACTAACAGGTAGCCGCATGACGGGCCATAATCTTACGTATAACAATACAGATCACATTTGAGCTGGCCATGGACATATACATGCAATAGCCTGGTGCAATGTGGATGTAGCACTTGGGCTGGAAAGACACATGTCTTCATTGGGATTGTCAACCAGCTGCGTGGTTGCAACGGAACCATTGGTGATTTCCCAACACGTCGATCGTGAAGAACTTTCATGACTGCAATGTGGGAGTGGCCATCCAAGTACCTAGACCCAGGCTGTCTGCAAGCGTCCCGCGGAGCAAAGGCTTGCCGCAAGATCACATTGGCAATTGACATTTTGAGCCAATGTTCTTGTTGGGTCTGTTTGTTTGGATGCCAACATTGGGGGTAGTCATCATTATTAAGGGGATTTCCGAATATTGGATCTTCGCTCACCAAGCCCCAATTTTCTTGGGATAAGGGTTTCCTCCTTAGTGACACCGCCAAGAACCTTTCCAGTGGCCGAGGGTGCATAGGCACCCCCGGCACCCCCCGAAGATTTTGGCGCGAGGCCCGAGCTCGCAAGGTGCCTTTAGCATATGCCCAATCCACAGTCAAAATATTTGGGGAGGCTCGGCGCGGCGATAAAGTTGTCGCCAATCAAGGCACCTGATTTTCATGCGTCCAAGTAATGTCATCACGGCAGAGGCAGGACCCACATATCCAGACATGCGAAGCAGCCCGCCATTGCTTCACATTTCAACCAAACTCCTAGAGGGTGCGTTCTATGTTTAAATATACAACTATATATATCTATATAAGTAGACATCTTTTTTCATTAGCATGGCGCTCTATCACGTTTTGAGGGGGTCTTTTTAGAAGCTTCATATTAGCACATATGGTCATGTATTGACATACCTTTGGAGTCAACTATCCCTTTAACTATGCCCTTGAAAGTGCAATCTTTGGAGCAAGTATCCCCTTAAAAATCCCCTCAAAATTGCAATCTTTGAAATAACTATCTCCTTAACTATCCCCTTAAAATCGCCATCTTTGGGGTCAACCATCCCCTTAACTATTCCCCTAAAAGTGCCATCTTCGGAGTCAACTATCCCCTTAACTATCTCCTTAAAAGTGCAATCTTTGGAGCAACTATCCCCTTAGTGAAGGGGATAGTTAAGGGGATCTTTTTCGGTTTCTGCAAGCTAATATGGAACTATCCCCTCAACTTTTCCCTTAGCTATCCCCTTAACTATCCGCTTAATTATGTCCTCAATAAGGAGACACAATTCAATGCAATTTTGACGGAGAATTCCTAGGCATTTTGGAGGCATTTGTTTGCCCAGGGATAGTTGACCCCCTAACACGCAGACAATTGAGGGGATTGTAAGTGGATAATAAGGGGATAGTTAAGGGGATAGTAAGTGGATAATAAGGGGATAATTAAGGGAATAGTAAGGGGATAATGAGGGGATAGCTCAGGGGATAGTAAGGGATAATAGGGGGATAGTTAAGGGGATAGTAAGGGGATAATAGGAGATAGTTAAGGGGATAGTAAGGGGATAATAGGAGATAGTTAAGGGGATAGTAAGGGATAATTAGGCTTAAAGAAAACGTGTTAGAGCGCCATGCTAATATATGCATATTCATAGCAATCAGAGTAGTAGTGGCTACCATGGTTGTACCGCGTAAAGCCCAAACTGCACCACCCAGTCCATCATTAACACCCGGTCCATCAATAGGATTTGCGGCTCTAGATTCCAATTCCCATCGACGCGCTTGCCAGGGAACAACGGAAGCGGTTCGGTAGCCAAGGGAAAACAAGGGTGTGTGGAGGCAGCTCTGGGGTATGGTGATGTCTGAAATAAGGCGCGTGACCAGCTATTACTTTTAGATGAATCGATCTGGGGTACCTCGATGGGTCGTAGTCACGCCATTCCATTTCCTTATGACAGTTACTATGAATGACCCAAGCATGAGCCCAAGGCGAATAGATCCAATGCTATAAACAAGGGTTTGTAGGGGGGGGTCTTAAGTTAGGTGGGCATGCTATGTCAAGAGTAAGGCGTAACACAATAGGATTGAACAAAGTTTCATTGGGGATCGTGGCTAGGCGAAGGGATTTTGATCCCATGATGATGCTAATAAATTTTGATGATTTCAAGATTTTGTTTTTTTGGGAGCATGTCATAAAATGGGGTAGGAGCGTGCGTTGACATCTAGCTTGGAGCCATCACTCCCTTCAAAGCAGCGATGTGACCAGGGCTCCACCGGTGGGCAAGCTGATGCAGCGTAAATAAGGGTTTCTACCTAGGAAAATTAGCTCCTACTAGCTGAAGCCCGCTCTTGCTGTAGCAAGGGCTGGTTACCCAGTAAATGTTTACAATTGTCTAACATCCACCCCTTCAAACACATTTGGCCACAAATAAAGTTGAAACCACAACATGTTTCCGGCACCGCAGAATAATTGAAGGCGAATACAAAAGTATCATTTTGCGGCCCTGCATATAACCAAATTGAAAACGAAAACCAAAGTTCACCCCCCATTGCTGCTTAAGTATTGCCGAACAAATTGTTTAATTAAAACAGAATACATAATTTTTGGTGAGGTAGCAAAGTAATTTCGTTTCGTTTAAAGGGGATTTAGACAGGTAAGAATGCGCCCTAAATCCCCACAGAAAAGTTCAATGATTTTTCATTCATTCAGTTGTGTTTCTGAGGCAGTTCAAGGCTAATTACTTCCTTTGCGAGTTTTCGGTAAAACATGTGTCTAAAGAGGGGCTTATAAAGAAATCAGTGCATTCAGATCTTTGGACATTTAAGATTTCAGGACGTGGAGAACTTTTTCTGACCACAAAAATCAGGTGAAAAACACCCAAAAACGGTCGGCGTACTTTATTGTGGGCGGGGGTTGTTTTTTTCCGGGAGTTGACGTATTGTGGCGGGGACCAGCCATCGGATGGGAACATTAACTGCCACGCCCTCCCTTGCCCCTGGCGTCTTCCCGGGCGCGCGTGTCTTGGAAGCGGATGAACAGGGGCTCAATAACCCATGGAATTTCACAAGGTCATTGATTCGAAGGGCTATGTTTTGGCTGTGGACCTAACTGTTTCCACACATTTTTATAGGCCGAGGGATGGAGAGATGGACACCTGGAACCTTGAGAAATAAACCAGCGAAAAATGCATTTTTGTGGGGTTTCAAAAAGGCAAAAGGTTCAACGTTGACTTTGTTCCGGTGTCCTGTTAGGGCGGTAATAAGGGTTTGTAATGGTTGTGCCCAGACCGCGCTGGAGGTTCCGGTGCGATTTTTTGTCGAAATGACACGTGTGACCCCACCAAAGACCGGCAACTCCTTCACGTTTCCAATTTCCATTTTGAAACACCGGTTCCAATATATGTGTTTGTTTCCAGCCAAGAAATTGCCGTTATTTTGTTTTTTGTCGTGCCCAGATGGTTTTCACAGGGTTCAACGTTGTTGGTACTTATTGGTCAGCATTGTGTGCCACTCAGCGAGGTTGAGCAGCGGGGACATCATGACAATGGAAGGCAGGGACATGAAAAAAGTTTGCGGCGGCGAGAAACAAAATGTTTTCCCACATTTTTGTTGAATTTCAAAGATCTTATGTGTCGCATAATTTCATTGTGAATCAGTACTTCAAAGTGTTCAATTGATCTTGCGAAAGGCATGATGCAGAAGCACTTCCAGCATCGCATTCCCAAAGAAGGATGTGTAGAACCCCGCATCAATCTCACTTGGAGCCTCGTCAGCAATCAACAACAGTTGATTTTTTGAGTCTTTGGTTCCACCGTTCCACCACCTTGTGCTGGACATGTTCTGAACTGGTAATTCAGTTTATCTTTTGCTGGTGGATGCATTGGCAAGAACGGCAAGAACGTTTTTCTAAGGCGTTGGATTCGCAAACACTATCCAGAGTGTCCTGCATTCCGCGGTCGCCGGTGATGCCTGACAGCGATGGCACAGATGACAAAAAAATGCTGATTAGCGGCAAGTGAGCGAGTTGATGTACTGAGAATCTGTAAGATGCGTTTCTTGATTTTCATGGCTGTGGATCACCCTGGTACCCGTTTGTTCACGCCAAAATGGCTGGGATTCACGGACATCCCCCCAGTGAGCATGTTTGATCCATACATATCCAATGATCATTGCTTCATGTTGGTGATACCGTGATACCCTCTTTGGACGTTTAGATGGTTCTGGCCAAAATCGCTATCATTCTCAACTCAGGAAGCTAAAGGTGTGCCACTTTGGCCCCAAAGCAACAAGCATCGAATCATAGGGTTTGGAAAATAAAACTTACCCAGATCCCAGTTGATCCCAGAAGATTGAGGCAGGAAGAAACCCACTGGCCCACTTGCCTTTGTTCAAGATTCACGCACTCTAGTCCTTTGGGCTCGAAACATAGCAAACCAAAGACTTTCGAAGTGCCTGAGTTGCAGTCGAGGCAAAGATGAGCTCCTAACATTTCTAACATTTGAACACTTTAGAATTCATGGTGATGCTGTGATGCTTCCGCATTGCAGATCACCAGAGAAGTCCACCAAGCAGGGGGATTCGATGAGAAGAATTGCAGATGAGTTGGCAAAAAAACTACCCAGATAAGTCAAGATTTGCGGCTTGGATGTTGAGTGCAAAGACATGTCAAAGCAGTGACATGAATATCGGTGTACTTGATGTAGCGCAAGCTTAGTGAAATCTACTTTCTTGAGTTCTGAGGAACCCATGATGATGAACGCTGCAGTCGAGAATTTCAAGTCTGAGCTTTCCGATGCCTGCGCTGGGGCCCCAGAGCCGGGCCAGAGACTTTACTGAATTTTCCATGAGTTGTTCATTTGAAAATTTGTGTTATTTTGTGTTCATTTGGATTCTTCCGAAGCATCACTGACATCACTGACACTTGTTGTTCACATCGCAAGGCGCGCATCCTGGCAATTGCAGAGCAGGACTTCACAGACCCATCGTTTTTCCTTTTATTGTTAAATCTCATCACACATCTTATGACTGCGTCTCTGTGTGACGTCAACCTCTTGCTTGAAAATCAAACACCTCTCCCGCGCTGCTTACCTGTCTGGAACACTTTGTCCATCCTCTGCCTTCCACATTCGTTTCCACACTGATGCAGCTTTTTACTCATACCCCATGAGAAGTTCTGTGTGCAATTATGCACGACTGTGTCCCTGATCCTCTCTTTTTGTGTTTTGTTTTCTCAAAAGTGGTGTTTTGTACACGTTGCAATCCTTGCCAGCTCATCATGGCCAGCTTATTGTTCTTGTCTGGTCCACTTTTAAATGGACTTTGCTTGTCTCAGCAGAGGAACTCACTCAACGTGAGCGCACAGTGGCACTTCGAGAGGCTCTGGCATGAAAGAAATTTGGAGCAATATGGAGCAATCTCATTCAGATGTTGCAAGATCATCTGGAAAGATCTGGAAAGATCATGAACAAATTGAAAGATCAGTGCTGCACAAATTGTCTGAAAGATCAGTGGAGCCCTTGAGGCGGATTTGGATCGCCGCGAGAAGATTCTGCAGGTTCGGAAGAACCCAGCCGAGTTGTCCTCGTAGACTTGGCAAATACTCGGCATTTTGCACAGGCCAAGGAGGAGGGTCATTTGTGCTGCACCCAGGGGACTCATGGATGTTTCATGGATGTTTCATGGATGTTTCATGGATGTTTCATGGATGTTTCATGGATGTTTCATGGATGTTTCATGGATGTTTCATGGATGTTTCATGGATGTTTCATGGATGTTTC
>Ga0126342_10016069_pt1 | contig 13069 bp, 10 predicted proteins | sample Cyp1metagenome_FD_92528 | JGI IMG/M metagenome (GOLD analysis project Ga0126342, IMG submission 92528) | Coral microbial communities from Lord Howe Island, Old Settlement Bay, Australia - Cyphastrea 1 metagenome | ecosystem: Host-associated > Invertebrates > Cnidaria > Coral ... | reverse complement strand
GAAACCGACAGCGAAAGTTGGTTTCAATCGACGAAACCCGAAACCCGAAACCGACAGCGAAAGTTGGTTTCAATCGACGAAACCCGAAACCCGAAACCCGAAACCCGAAACCCGAAACCGACTCGAATCCGGCTTTTGGGTGGCTCTCCGGATCGGAACTCCAAGGGTTGATTTGCCCCAAATCATTTCACCATACCCCAAAAAAATCATCAGTACGGTCCAGAAACAAATGCAGCCACCGGCCATGTCCACTCTGCTTCCCAGCCGGAGGATGGCTTGTTCCACAGCTGGCAGATGAAATCCAATTGATTCTTACAGGTCTTTTCCGCCTGAGCAATCCAAGGGATGGCCACTGCCGTGTGGACCACGATGGTTTGTTTCTTAGAATGGCTGTTGGCAATAAAATGTCGCCGAGAATCAAAATAGAGACGGATACTGCAAGTTTAGTACTCAAATTTGCTCCACCATTGTTTTGTTTAAACATGCTCTGGGCACTAAATATTGATCCTTGGCTGGTCCCCATCAAGTTGCCATTCAGAATCCGGCCTTCCTCTCCTGATCCTGTAAAGCCTTGGTCTTGCAGTCCTCGGTCCAACATCTGGTACTTGGGAGTGGAAGTTACTTCTATGACTATAACCATGGTGAAGCAACCACCATAAGTTTGATATAACTTGATATAACCCCCATAGTTATGGATTTTCATGGGTGTAACAATAGGATTTTCACCCCCTATCAATTGTGATATATACGGTGTATATGTATATTATATATATATATATGTGTGTGCGCGTGTATATATACATATATATATATATGTGTGTGTGTGCGTGTGTGTATGTGTGTGTATCTGTATGTATGTAATGTGTGTAATGTGTGTTGTGTTGTGTTGTGTTGTGTTGTGTTGTGTTGTGTTGTGTTGTGTTATGTTATGTTATGTTATGTTATGGTATGTATGTATGCATGCATGTAATTAATGTATGTATGTAATTAATGTATGTATGTAATTAATGTATGCGTGTAATTAATGTATGTATGTAGTTAATGTATGTATGTAATCAATGTATGTATGTAATTAATGTATGTATGTAAATAATGTATGCATGTAATTAATGTATATATGTATGTAATTAATGTACTGTATGTAATTAATGTACTGTATGTATTAATGTATGTAATGTAATGTAATGTAATGTAATGTAATGCAATGCATGCATGTATGTATGTATGTGTACATACATTGCATTACGTTACCTTAAGTTACGTTACATTACATTACATTAAATTACATTGCATTACATTTACATACATCATATAACATATGTATATATATATATGATTTTAAAATAATTACTGTATATAACTAACCCTATAATCATGGTAAACTTTATATCCACTTCGTTCACGGCATCAGCTGCACTTCACCTGGTAGCCCGAATTGGGCTTCCCCACTGGCAGTTCTTCAAAGAGCTTCTGTTGACAGTCGATCCACTTAGCACCTGGCTTCACCACTTGGCGGCCGAGGCGTCACTTGCGGATCATCAGCAATAAACAAAAATAATATCAAAGCTGGTTGGTGGTTGACCTACCCCTCTGAAAAATATGAAAGTCAGTTGGGATGATGAAATTCCCAATATATGGGAAAATAAAAAATGTTCCAAACCACCAATCAGAAACATATAACATATCATAACATATTGAACAATCTCAAACTCATGAGGTTTTCCAGCTTGTTGTCCGGCACTCAGGCGGCAGCTCTCTTTGTCGATGGACTCGGGTTTTTCCGCCGCCACGTGGTGGGTGCCGTCCTTTTGGCCCTTCTTCCATCGATTGGCCTCAAGCCCAAAGGGACCCAAAAGGTGAATTTGGGAAAATTGAAGTGGAAACTCATGGGGATCCCCCAAAACCAGTAAGCATATGTAAGGATTATATCATCTTATATCCCTGAAATCTTCACAATTGCCTATGTTTTGGAATTTTGCCATGCTCCAATCTGTGAGATTTGACCCACAAACCTTCCAAAAATCCTTGGTTGGAAAAACTCAGGTCACCACAACCCTGACAGGAGGATAGATGCCTCAGCAAGGCTCATGATACCCCGAAAAGAGCATTCGGGGATCAACAATGGGTTGGTTGCCGTTGGGTTTACATGGGTTTACTACATACATTTGGGAGGATCCCGGCAAGAGATTACATACCATGTTGGTGGATTCGAAGGGAAGAATTGCCAAATGATGGGAAGAACGGAACGGTGCACACCCGTCCGCTTGACATCACATTGACCACCAACGCCCTTTGTTCCAACCGGGAAAATGCAGGGATCCTGTCTCGTCGCAACCTCACTTCCACCCTTGTTCATCTTGGTCGCCGTTTTGCCAAGGCTTTCCAAATCTCCACATGTCATCATGTATCTCATATCTCCTTCAGGCGCATCAATCTGCTGATCTGCTGATCCAAGGGTGCAGCTGCAGCGCGCAGGGTTCCGCAGTGCTGGACCTCAGGTATCCTCAGGTAGTTGGCATTGCTCCTCCAACCATTTCAGGTAGCCATCATTGCCACTAATCGGCCACCAGCCAACCTCCGGAAGGAGTTCTTCCACCTTCGGCTTGCACTTGGAGACCTCGGCAAAGCTGGAAGCCAGTAGGAACCCCGTGTTTTCCTCAACCCTCCAACCTTGCAGTCAGTTGTGGATGAATCATCCCAACATAGTCTTCAAATATTGAAGCATCAGTTTCAAACTGTGGAAAGCTGAGTTGCCTCCCCTCATCTTCCATCTTTCATCAACATGGCTTTGCCCAAAATTGCTGTACCCAAAAAATGGTGATTGTTCATCATCATCATCATCATCATCATCATCATCATCATCAATCATCAATCATCAATCATCATCATCATCAATCATCAATCATCAATCATCAATCATCATCATCATCATCATCATAATCTCCATCTGTTTCCTACATATATATATACATCCATATATATATATATATAATATATGTGTGTGTGTTCGTTCCCCCGTACTAAAATCGCCACGAATCTTGGGCACCTCCGCCCAATCGCGATCCGCCAGGCAGCCGTCTTCACCATCAAAGCCTCCTGGGAGGCTTGGGCACATGCCACCAGGCGGGCAGACACCAGGAGTTCCTGGGAGGCACGGATCATGAACCATTTCTCATCCCAGGTTGTGTTTTGGGATAAGGGACATATACCATATGCAAATATACTATATTTACATACGTATAGATATACTGTATATATATATATGGGACACAGTTGGGAAAATCATCCCGATACTATGATAATGGATTTTCTTTGGGGAAAATCTACGGGAAAGATTAGGAATGCAGGGCTTTTACCACTCAGAAAGACATGGTTTTCCTGTTGATATTCCCTTAAACCAGTTCTGGGAGGATAACTTAAAATTGCTAAAACATGTATTTTTTAATGATGGGCACAATTGGCAAGTCAATTCGTATCAGTTCATAGTTCATCATATTTCTATATTGCAAGCAAATCCTCATTCACTTGGCAAGTCAGTTCATATATCATAAAAACATTTGGCCTTAAGTGGCAAGTCAATTCATACTTTGTCAAAGTGATCGTTTCTGAGAAGTGCTTAGCTGTTTGTTGTAGCCTGTCGCGATTTCAGATCGCATCAACGGCTTTCTTGTTGTTGAAAGCCTGTGCACTTGCACACCGTTTGCAGCCTATATACTATCAACAAAGTTCACCTATCATGAGCATGTTCAATGCAAGTGTAGGAAATGACATGAGGGTGGAAATGTTGCGCGCAGCTTGAGGCTGCTGCACCAGCAGATGGGGGATGCAAGGGCCTGTGAAGTTTGTCATTAGCTGGTCCTTTATTTACATTTAGAAGAAATCCAATAAGACATTCACAGGATAAGATAAAACAATATAAAACACGATAGACCGTGAGTATCAATCATCCAGTTGACCCATGGCCGTCGCCACATGGCCGCGCCATGTGGCCCCCTGCCACCAAGTTGCCGCAAGTCGAATGGCCTCATCTGCATGGACTTGTCGCACTCCTCTCCTCAGGTATTCATGCCGCATGCTGGCCGATGACATGTCCGACTGTCCCACCTTTTGGTATATAGCAAACCCAACAATTGACATTGTGATCATTCAGTCTAAAAGTCTTGGTACATTAATTACCTATTTTTCCCAAATTAATAGGAAATATCCCACCATGTCGCACATTTTCCTATCTTTTTGTGGGTTACGGTAATCTTCATTGGGCTGATGTCTGTCCTCCATGCCGCGTCCAAGAAGCCAGTGCATGTTGGGCTCCACCGTCGGCAAATCGTATATGATCATTGGCAAATCGTAGCCTGACCAACGACCAACGAATGCTTATCGAGTAACCCCATTTACTATAGAATACTATATATATATATATACATACATGTAATATGTAAACTATGTATCATTGGCCACTATTTTGCCACAAAATGACAGTCACCACTAGTAATTAGGCCATGAATTAGATTAGTCGCCAGCATTGGTTCAAGGGAAACTTTACAGAACACCTCTTACTGTATATGTTGGTGTATTTGGAGGTAAAATGCCATGGATGTCCTACCATTCCATCAAGGCAACTGATGGCAACCCAATGAGAAATGGATCTGTCACTCCGACAGTACCTAACTGAACGGGTGTGAATTTTGAACCTTCCCTTTTTTATCATCAGGATATACCAGGATTCAGTTCCAGATCCTGAATTCTCTAGAGAAATCAATTGCTCACAGCACCACCATCACATGAAGCGGTCCACTGTGCACTCTGGCGATGGCTTCCCTCGCCGTTTCAAAGGAATCCTGTGGCCAGAGCAATCAAGACATGCAAGGCCGGCCTCAAACAGCTACAGTGGTGGGATATGATACATGACATAGGATATATAACATATGATGTATGATATATGATGTATGATATACGATATTTATATGATACCATCTGGTTATTTAACATAGCCATGGAAATCACCATTTTAAATAGGTAAACCATCTATAAATGGGCAATTTTCCATGGCTATGTTAAATAACCAGAGGATATATGATATATGATATGATTCGATGGGATCCATTGGGATCCTCTACTACTTGGAACAGCAGCTGTTCGGAATCCTCGGCTTCTGCATCCGAGCTACACTGGTCCTCACCGCCACCCGCCATTCGGGGTCAAAGCTCACCTTACCATCCCACCAGTAGTAGCTCTTCACTTCCTCTGTGGTCACCTGAAAAAATGGCTGAAATGGGATTCACATGGATTCAACATTGGGGGACCCCCATTTTTGGATAGAAACAGTCCAGCGACCCTTTTCAAAAAATCTAGAGGGTTTTAGTACACTGGGGTTCCTCGGGCGTTACTGTGAAGGAACTTCCGAGTCAAAAGTATAGCTTTGTTAGCACACTCAGTGAATGCCTCATGCTATGTCCTTGTGGCACATTGTCACCATGAAGCAGCTGTGCAAATGCTGCCTAGGTCCCTAAAACGAATCCTGAAGTCCTAGCATTGATTCTTCTAAGACGTTCACCACTTGAAACGAAATTGATGACTGAATAGTAGAGTATTCTTGGCCCCAGTACAAGCCCACAACATCAGCAATAAAGCATCAAAGTACACTATCCAGCCTGAACCGGCGGCGTTCCACTCTAATCTAACAACAATCTTGTCCGAGTGGACCTCCCAGCAGCCACCCCTCAGGCCTCTGCCTCTGCCAGTGCCCGGCAAACATCTGCCACCCTCTGCGCACCAGCCACAGAATCCTCGGTGGTGACCACATTGATGCGGCAGCCAACCTCAGACTGTGTCCACTGCTCCACCTGAATGGAACAACACCCCCGAACCATCACACCTTGACGGGACGACGCTTGGGAAGGGGTTCTGGGTAGAGCCCACTGGCAGAGCTGCAGCCCATCGAAAAAACACCGCAACTTGAACGGTCACCGTTCTATACATTCTACTGTATCCATCATGCCTGCAACATGCCACAACCAAAATGAGGAACAATAAGGTAAATGATGAATAATTTGGTTTACCATTGGGTTACCATGATGGTTAACCCAAGGTTAATGATGGGAACCCAACGGTAAACCCAATGGTCAACTATCTCCAATTAGGCCAATTACGGGGCTCATTCTCATTTCCCACATGGGACGATTTACATTGAAGTTGTGACCCCAAATTTGGTTGGTTTCTGGGATAGGTTCCCCTCCAGTAAACTCAGTAAACAATATGTAAACATGGCCATAGATATCATAGATATCCTAGATATGGACAATCCATGACAGTAGATGAATCATACTGATCCTTCTCCACGGGAAAGCCACCATGGCCATTGAGAAACATGACGGGAAGGAATGGACCAAGCTGCTGATGCCACACGCGCCAACGGCCGCAAGCCTGGCCGCTTCAATGTTCCAAGGGCCCGCAGCGCGGCCATGCCTCGGGTGCCATGGCCGGATATGGATGATTGACCTCCTGCAAAAATGGTGATTTTCCATAGCAAACATGTCTACCAACTCTACCACTGGCTTTGGTTGCGAAATCATATGTTTTTGGGGAAAACATCCATGGTGTCACTGCTGTGCTGTTGGCACGTCTTGGGATTCCATTTATTGGGCATGTCCTGGCCATCATAGTTGAAGACTCCAGACGAATATCGCCCAGCATATACCCAAAAAAAAAAAACGTTGATTGAAGGTTCCACATATCCATGGGACCACCCTTGATCAATTATAATCACCCGGCAATCAGGATTTGAGTATATCATAATAGTACATAGCATTTTGTCTACGAAGCGCTGCGTCCCACCAGAAACACCTACCTGCTGGGCTCCGGACTCACCGAGTGATCCGAGTGGGAGAGGATGATCAGATCATGTTCCAACTGGAAATCGTGTCATGTCGTGTCCCATCTTTGAGAGGACGATGTGCAGTGTGGCAAAACGTTTTACCAAATGATTTTTACAGGATCTTGTGGCATCTAGTTGAGCACAATTTCCAATCTCCAAATATTGGAATCAAACAGTTAAACTATAGTACTATAGTAAACTCGAAGAAATGGGGATATGGGAATGCGGTCCATCACAGTCCATCACAGTTTATCGTCCAACTGAAGGTGCACCGCTAAGAGCCATGGAGCACTCGACTGGTCGGTCGCTGGGAAATCCATCTCGATATGGGAAGATTCGTATCCGATATGGTGCTTTAAGCGAAAGATAGCGAAAGATCTATGACAATATCTGATATAAATACACTCACAGATATACAAACATACATATATATATATATATACGTGTATACATATATATGTACAATATATATATATATATGTCTGTGTGTGTATGTACGCATGGATATACATCATATGCCCGTGTGTATATTGTCATTCCAGGACTCTTCCAACCTGGAAAAACTCGCTGAGCTCTCCGGGCGTAAATGCTTCACCCCAGTGGTCTGAGTCCTTTCGGACACCTTGCCCTGGCATTTCTGGCAGCATTTTTGGGTTGGCTAATGGGTATGTCCAGTTTATTGATATTGATGATGATGATGATGATGATGATGATGATACTACTCAAAAGACAAAGGGTAGCATAACTCCCTGTGTATATATATAAATACTGTATGTATGTAGATATAAATATAGATATATAATGATATATAGATATAGATATAGATCTGTGTGTGTATGTGCGCGTATTTATCATCATAATCAACCAACCCGGGGCAGCTAGATGTCTTTAAAATGACCCATGGCGCGTCTATTTCAGCCTTGTGCATCTCTCTGATTTGAAGCATCTGGAGCTTGTCCTCCGTCCCTTGTTCGAAGCCAAGACGTCCAGACCTGCTACAGTGGAAAGCGCTGCATGTAGCATGGATACATGTAATATCATATGATGTGTGTGCGTGCGTATTTAGACAAAGATCAAATAAGATCAAATAAGCAGGTAGATAGACAGACAGACAAACAGACATGTAGATAATGGGATGATAGATAGACAAACAGACAGATAGTAGATAGATAGACAAATAGATAGACAAATGGATAGACCAATGGATAGACAAATGGATAGATATGAGTGTCTAACTGCATAGAAGATATCCATTTTTTGCTGCATGTCTATCAGCCGGCCCCCTGAGAACGCCGCCCGCAGGATCCCCAGGAGTAGACCAAGGGCCTGGGTGCTGTGGGGGTTGCTGATGGTTCCAGATGATCTAAGTCATCCAACATTGCCTAAATGTATTGATAAACAACGATGCTCCTAACATTGAAAAACATTGCCACGTCAACGTCCATTCCTTTTGCGGGTCAGGAATCCGACACAAATTGTGGCAGGAAATTTGAAGATTTTGAAGCGAGTGAGCGTTAGGATTCTGTAACTGTTGCTGTTGAAGGTCAGCTTATGGCCACCCACTTTCAGCAATCGCCTTCATCCCAAGAGTCCTGCTGCCTGCGCTCGCCTTTCTGCATCGAATTTCTTCACTTCACCATTTTCTGAGCGCTACACATCTCCATCGACTCACCGACCCAGATGGCCCTGGTGGTCACTGGATTCTTAAGATCAGATGTTCACCCGAATCCGTGGACACAATATCAGACAGCTCGTTCACCTTCAGGGCAAAGCTGGCTTCCTCAAAGGCTTTCTGCATCCTGGCAAACCAAAACCATCCATTGAGGACTCCACCCTTGCAGATTTCAATCCCAAACCCCATCGAAATCAAACAACTCCCGTGCACTGGTGGCAGCAACCCAACCCAGGGACGCCGCACCTGCCGCGTTTGAAGAGCCCCAAATCGCCACCCTTCTTGGCCGATCCGCAATCCGAATGCTCTCGCGCCAGAGCTTCGAATTTGCCACGCATGGAGGTTGGATCAAACCTTGACAGTGGCCCATGGTGACCCGGGTGCAAATGCTCTCAGATCTTGGAAAAAGCTGGGAAATGTCTCCAGTTTGAGTGAAAGCAGTGGGCCAAACACCTAGAAAAAAAATCATTGTTGAGTTACCTATGAATTTCAGCATCGCAAACACCCCCAAGCACCGCCATGCTTTCTTCGAGCAACTTTTCTAGGTCTGAGCGTAAGTCCTGCAAAAAGGCAGCAGCTTCCAGCTTGGAGCAGGTGATCTTTTCCTGAGGATCTTCGGCTCGGAAAAGCGAGACACAACAAGTTCTTCAGACCCCATGAGGTTGAGTTCACAGCACATCTCGATAGGGAACATGGAAATCAACATCACTGCTATCCAAAGGTTTGCATGACCAAACAAGTAGACACTTTCATAGTCACCCGGTAGTACTAGCCTCCAGCTCGCCCACGGAGAATCCAGATGATTATGTATAATATGGATTGACATGACATGGATAAGCCAAAAAATGGAACCCCTGCGACCCTAGGAAGAATGGTATTAATCCGTTATAATCTGTTCCAAGCATTGATGCTCCCCCTGTGTTGGTGCCATGATCCCCAGTGATTTGAAACCTTTCCATCGTCAGACCAAATCATGTCATATTCCCAACTGAGGGAATCTAAAAATCTCATCCTCGCCAGTACCTTTTATGAACGGCATGTTCCCCCAACCAGTGTAAAAATGCCAAGATCCAACCAAAAAAAAGATATCCAGTCACAGATAGTCACAGCAACTTATCCTTTTTCAGCTACCCAAAGCCCAACCGAACCCCAATCATCCCCTTCACCCCCCACCCATCCCCCACCTGTCTCCATGACGATGGCCTCCGCGAACCGCTGTGTTTTCGGATGATGTGCAGCACCTGCACCTCGTCGCTGCCCTTCATCTTCTTGGCCGGCGGCTCATCGTTGCAGCCTTCCTGCAAGATGAAGTCGCCGAGTCACCAACATGGTGAAAGCTTGGGAAAACATGCGAAAATTGATAGACTCTTAGAAATGTATCGAAATGCTGTGATGTTTGAAGATGTTGGATGATTTTGCTAGTAAACTATAAAATTAAAAGTGGTTGGTGGAAATTGGTGAAAAGTGGTGATGCTTGATGAGCTGTTTGTTGGATGAAATACCTAGTCATCTCTTGATATCTCTTGGGGTGGCGGAAAGACCCCCAAGTCTTGTCGCTTTCCTCCTAGACTTCTCTGGAGGATCCCAGTGGCCCAGCCCCATCGAGTCGGCCCTTCCTCGCCACAGGTGTGGATAGTGACCTTCTTGCTGGTTTTGCCACTGCTGCTGCCACAGCGCTCCATCTTCTGCACGATGTCCTGATCGCCAGATGAAAACGTTTGCTAAACATAGCTGGAGCTACGGAAAATTGCGCACCAATGGATGATTTGCCTATTCAAACTCATGATTTTCCATGGTTATGTAGTTTATTGGGATGGTATGTGGGGCGGGTCCCTATCACAAAAACAATCCCAAGATAAAAAAAATGAAAATATTTACATTTCACAACCAGCATAGTGCGCAATTTGACAAACATGTAGATGTATACTTAGTAGATGTGTAAAAAAAAATAGTGCTTTCTAATATCTTATGGTGGTTCCCTACATTAATAAACCATGTGTTATCCGGCCCTTTTTTAGGTCACCAAGCATCATAGCCACTGATGACCTTGCCGAAGACCACGTGTTTCCCATCCAGGTGAGGAGTCGCCTTCACCGTGATGAAGAACTGCGACCTCGGATCCGAACATGTTGGATGGTCGGAGTCGAATCATAATTGATATTAATTTATCTTGTTTTTCCTCAACTGGTCTCAAATAAATCACATCATTGATATATAAATATCTCTATTTAATATGTATACATATATATATATATGTATGTATATATTTTTATTTAATATATATATATATATATATATATGTATGTGTGTGTGAGCCGCGAAGAGGCATTGGTGTGGCTGGGTGGCTGGGGGTTAGCTTTGACAAAACCTGGTCAACCGGGTTTTAACCGCCGAGGTAAAACCAAGGCTCTCAGCCATTCGGCCTGGAAAAACCAAAGTTTCGGAAGGACATGGTAAAGATACAACACAACCAACAGGGATTAGCATGATCATTCTTATTCCATCTCATTTTTTGGGAGATTGAACTCCATCCCAGTGAATATGAAAATGTCTTAGGATCATCATCCCAGTTTTGTCAAGAAACTGAAAAGTTGAAAAACTCCAAGCCCATTCACCGCCAGTTTGAAGCCTGTCATTCTTTGTTTTTGGTCGAATATTCCCTTTTGGACCATCAAATCATATGAAATCCTGTGCTACTACGTCTTCTCAGTTTATGTTCGATCCTCATGTCGGAGCATCCATTCACATCCCCCACATATTGCTCAACCAAAAATGGTCCCAGCCCCATCTTGGACAATCAACTCATATGAAAACATGATTTTGCAGGATAAACAAACCCCAAAAATCCGCCACTGGATGTAACAAAAACACATCAAACCCACCATTTCAATAGAAAGAAACCATAAAATCCCACTCTGTTGCTGGGTTTTTAACCTGGTAACTTTCTCCACCATTTTCTGGTGGTTAAAAACATCAAAATCTTGGCCGGTGACCCGTTGGTGTGGGGCCCCGAGTTAGCCATGGAGAGCAGGCCCTTCTCCGTGTGTCGCATCTGGAAGTTCTCATCACGAAACTTGGCGCCGTAGATGGACTCCTTGGATGATTTTTTGGGGGACTCAACCAGTAACCAGAAATTCAGCGTTGCTTATATATATATATATGTGCGTGTGTGTGTGTGTATATGTGTATATATATATATATATTTGGAGTTATATGTGTTATATATATATATATGTGTGTGTGTGTAAAACTTACCACGCTATAAAGAAGATGCCCAAAAAGCATATATGTGGTTTGAGTTACCCACAGGGTGCCATAGCTGATATAACTCAACCACATGAATATGTATGTATGTTTATATATATATATGTATGTATATATATATCTGAAATGATATATAGCTTACACACATTGTTCAAAAAAATAAGAACATAGGAAAAACGTGCATCTTTTCCAAGTCTGGTGGCTTCAAGCTTTTTGGAGCGTTTCCGTGTCGTGGGGGATGATCATGGACTATCATTCGAGATAGGCTTGAGAAAAAGAACGAGTTTGAACCACCAAGCAATATTTATTTGATTGGGCTAATCTTTTTAGGTCTTCTTCTTTAACATTCTGTTTATTTTTTGGAGGCATGCAGTACCGTGGCTTACACGGTAGGTAAATGGACAGTAACCATAGCGGCCATAGCGGGAGGTATCTGTCCTGGGGAGTGATCCTCCAAGTCGGCCGTCCAAGAGTCAAAACAAATGGGCAAAGGCAAGAAGAAACGGACAAAAAAAAAGTATATGCGTCACAAATGATGGATTTTGTATTATTAAGATTATTAAGTCAGCATAAGCATAAGTTAGTAAGTTATGCATGGACTCCTTCAAGCAATGATCATGTAAGAGTCTAATGAAGACGTTTAACGGTTTAACGCTTTTAAGACAACACGAAATGATTGAAGAATTCGCATTGAATTTGCAGGTCAAAGATTCTCCTCCAGTTCCATCACCTCTGGTAAAGTCACCTCCTTGGCACATGAATCCAGGGATAATCCGATGGAAGACACAGCCCATAAAATTCAGCCTCTTTCCAGACTTGCCCTTGCCGTGTTCTCCAGTACAGAGCGCCCTGAAATTCTCAGCCGTCTTGGGCACCACATGCGCAAAGAGCTCGAAAACGATCTTGCCTCTGGCTTTGAGCATAGGGTAACATAGGGTAACATAGGGATACATAGGGTAACTGGTAACCCTATGGTACCCCACTCAATCACATGGCTTGTCATCGTTCTGCCGGGTTCCAACATGTTCCAAGCTCATCACTATATCCCATGGGATGTCCTCCTTGGATCATGTTTCTCCAGCTGCATGGGTACGCGGCTACGCTACCCGGCATCATCTGCCATAAATGCCATAACCCCTTTTTCCCCACCTGCCAGGTGAGGGTTGTTAGATTTTATGTCAGTTGCCTCCTCCTCCTCCTGCTCCTCCTCCTGCTCCTCCTCCTGCTCCTCCTCCTCCTCTCCTCCTCCTCCTCGTCCT
>Ga0126342_10016068_pt1 | contig 13070 bp, 8 predicted proteins | sample Cyp1metagenome_FD_92528 | JGI IMG/M metagenome (GOLD analysis project Ga0126342, IMG submission 92528) | Coral microbial communities from Lord Howe Island, Old Settlement Bay, Australia - Cyphastrea 1 metagenome | ecosystem: Host-associated > Invertebrates > Cnidaria > Coral ... | reverse complement strand
TTTCTTCTGACTCTTTCTCTTCTCTGATCTGCTCTCTTCTACTCTTCTCTTCTCTCTGCCTCTGCCCATCTCTGCTTTTCATCTGTCCATACTGTCGGAAGTTTGACTTCTAAACTTCCTTCGGTCATGCATTACTCATCAATAGGTTGTGTAGATGAAACAACAAATATCCGAACACGGGCCTTCTGTGGAGTTGTGAAGCAGTCAATGAATGTTGCACAACACACCATGTTCATCAACCAGATTGTCTTCGGATCCACAGATGAAAGATTGCCATTGGCCCTTCAAAAGGCAAAAGAAGCCAGTCAGCGTCTCCATGGCCATGAGGATGACAGAGAGAACAAAGCGGTAGATGATGACCGCCCAGAGACAAAAGACTTTGAGCAACAACGGCATGCATGTACAATTCTTTCCACACTGAACTTTCTGAAGGAGAAAGCACTTAATTAAGTGGCAACCGCATTCTCAATCTCATCCTCATCCTCCTCAACATCATCATCCTCCACATCATCCTGCTGCACCTCATCATCCTCAACATCATCATCCTCAACATCAACGTCTGCAACATCCTGATCATCATCATCATCATCAACATAATCATACATTATCCTCCCACCCCCCATCCCACACTGTTTGGGGTCTCTTGCCAGGATAATTTATCATCAAGTATAGGGGGGTTCCTATACTTGATATTCAATTAAAGAAATGTAAACCAATCCAATGAATCTCACTCATCTAACCATCATGTATGATTGAAAAAAATAAACGAATATCATTGGATTGAAAAGTCATCAGCAACGAGTACCCAAAGATCAAACCCACAACTGGCTTGTTGAGCCACCGCGAAATTTGCAACCGCATCACAGTGATATCAGGAGGCTTGTCGTTCTATTTGACCTGTAGAGGGATACCCTCTGGTAAACTAACAAAAAGCTATTGAAAATGGCCCAGTCGAAATAGTGGATTTACCCATTGAAAAACAGTGATTTTCCGTTATGTTAGTTTACTAGAGGGTACAGCTCAGTTTCCAAGGGTATGACTCACGCTTCCCATCCCACGTTCCCGCCTCTTGGTGCTTTGCTCTTTGAGAACCTGCAGGAATGGCCACGCAATAAGAAAAGATGTTTTCGCAATGTGGAACATCCGAAGAAACACTGCAAGATGGATGTGGGTCAAAATGGAAGACCTAGGGGACCACAGATGTTAGTCTAGTTTAGTATTCACCATCCAATTATCAAGGACGGTCAAGGTTCAAACCCCCAAAACACAGGAGAATTTGACAGTTTTCGCCACATGCACCGAGAGACCCAGGGTTTGTTTGCTGCTAAAGCCAGGGACACCTTTCGGCTAGGCATGATCGGGTAAAGCATGGTAGGTCATGGTTCAGAATCATTGACCCTCCCAAAAAAGCTGGATGAGCTACGAAAACAATCGAAATGACTTCGCAGCGAATTGCTTGTGCTATATATAGTTGGTACCCCACCAAAATTGTTGCCATAGGAAAAAAACGTGATTTTTGAGGACGTTCCAGGAGTAGATCAAACCCAGTCTGGAACAGATCCCAGTCGCACCTGGTGTAAGACCAAGACCACAGCCAGCGCCTTGGTGATTGATGGACTTATAGTAGTGATTCTAGTGACCCTCGACAAAGCGCCAATAACATTTCAAAGAGCCAACAGTTTAACCAACAGCTTTTCATTGACAGCTAACTCTTCAAGATAATAACACATTTTACCTCACATTTTCACACATTGCTCTTGGTAGATGTGGTAAATTCATGTAAATTGCACCCATATAATATCAATATCTTAGGATCATGTGACAATATATTATCACAATGATGTGGTACCCTCTGGTAAACATACAAAAAACTTTGGAAAATCACCATCTTCAATGAGTAAATCCACTATTTCGACTGGGCCAGTTTCAATAGCTTTTTGTTAGTTTACCAGAGGGTAACCAATGGATTTCCAGTGTTTTCCATGGTTTTCCATGGTAAGTATGTTTAAGTACTCCTTTCCAGGAAGGATCATAGGATCCCCGTTGATCATCGATCCCTGGTCTCCGGAAGACGCCACGACAAACGCAGAAGCCACCAGGCGGCAGATTCGCTGAAGCCACGCTGCCGCTGTGCCTGCCCCCCATCTGGGACCCAGAAATCCGTGGAGTCAGAATTTTACTCCAACGATCATACGATATATACATGGTTTATGGGAGATATATTGGAGGTATAACATGATACACTGTATACTGGCATATCTGGTTGGTGGTTTTAACCATTCTGGCATATGGATTAACTATGGTTATAATGTAATTAATATACTATAAGTAAGTGGTTATAATGTAATTTTACCATGTTTTACCAACGAAACGTAAGTGGCTAGGAACCATAGGTTATACCCTCTGGTAAACATACAAAAAGCTGAGGGAAATTGCCATAGAAATAGTTGATATACCCATTAAAACTTGTGATTTTCCATAGCTATGTTAGTTTACCAGAGGGTATATATATATATACAAAAAAACATGACAAACCATAAAATATACTACTGGTTGGTGGTTTCAACCCATCTGAAAAATATGAAAGTCAATGGGAAGGATTATCCCATATAATATGGAAAAATAAAAAATGTTCCAAACCACCAACCAGCATATATACATATCAACATGTGCTTATGTGCTGGTATATGGGTTGGTATGGGGGGTCTGGGAAGTTGAAGTTTTTAAACATGTGTTTTGAATGTATACAACATTATATAACTATATGATATGGTAATCCCAAGAAAAAACTAAAAGTAAACACCGTTGCTCTAATTTGGTGGAACTTATACTTTTTCATCCCTCCGAGCACGGGGCCTGAAGCTCTTCCACCAGGAAACGAGTCAAAGCCTCCTGGAAGCTTTGTCCAGCAACGCGCAAAAAATAGGCCGTTTGTGGAAAATCCTACTAAAATATTATATAATATATATATATAATATATAATATATATATACATAGATTTGGAAATGGCTGTTCTATTTTCTTGATCCTACAAGTTGATGGAAAAAGAAGAACTGGCTCATTGTAGTGATGGCCATGGTAATGGTCATGGTAATGGTTGTAGACAGGACTTCTTAGTAAATTTAGTGATGAATGGTTACCATCATTGACCCATTGACTATGGATACTGTGCAATGGCTCTTTCTGGTAAAATCTGGATACTTCTTTTCATAATTCACCAAGCTGAAAGGCTGCTTGGATTTGTTTGGCAATTTGGGGATAGTTCCCCCAGTCACCATCAGTTCAGTTAGGTCACAGTGAGCTCGCTATGATCTATCAAGAACAATGGATATACATAAGAAGGATGTTTGCAAATAGAAGATGCATGAATAAAAATTGATGTCCAATGGTCTTATCCAAATCATGCTGACCATGGCACTGGCTGTGGCCCAAACATAGTATCCCCATGGACCCATAGACTATCTTGAGCCATATCCATGTGGGTACCCCAAAAATCCCCAAAACATGATGGCCAATCAACACCTTCCCCCAGCGGAAAGGGCGATAAATTGAGGTATCAAGCTACTTGGTGGTTCACCCCCGGCTCGTAAGTGGGTTTTAACCCCAGTTATAAGTGGATTAACCCTACTTATCCCATTTATAACTGGGGTTATAACCCACTTACGAGCCGTGGGATGAGCCACCAAGTATAGCCCATGTTCACGCAAACCCAAAACTCAGTTTGTTAGTTATGACGCGTAATTTTGTTGTTTCTCTGCCATGGTTTCTTGCCAAGTCATGGCATGCGAGTTTCTAACTGTGGGCATCCAGCAACTTTTGGCTTTGGCTTCTAGTGTTCTCAAACGTTTCTCTTTCAAGCCTTTCCCAAGCGTATTTGCTAGTGTACAATAGCCACATAAAAATAGCCATAACATAGCTATATCCACATTTATAGATTTAAAAAAAATGCTGGATCAACGTTCCTCCATACTAAATTTCCAGTGAACTAAAAGGATAATTTTTACCAAAGTCATAGGTGCCAAAAATATCCCAACATATCTTATTTCACCATGGTGAGAAACCAAATTATTCATATCATTTCATAAGTCATGTCACTATGACTAGCCATTAAAAATGGTGCCATATCACCCATATCCTAAAACTCATATAAAAACCGTATAAAAACCATTGCTACACATAGTACTAACCATATCTCGAGCCGAGTTCCGGGCCCAGTGCATGGGGAAATCGAAACGACAGACCCGGCGCAGCACCTTTTTTCGGAACATGGGGGAGGTTTTTCACCACGGAACATGGGAGGATTTTGGATGAAACCCATGGAGAAATGGGAGTTGATCAAACACACAAAAAACTATGGAAAATAACCATTTTTTTATGGGTATATCAACTATTTCGACTGGGCCATTTTCCAGTTCGCTTTTTGTATGTTTACCAAAGGGTATATAAATGGAGCCGTCACCACGGAAAATGTTCTGTCATGAGATAATGTGGGTCAAAATTTTAAAGACCTGACTGGACCACAGAATCCACAGATCGGAATCTCCATTTTTGGCACCATCATGCACCATCCAATGATTGGGGTACCTAGTTTTGATCCATACTTGGTGGCTCATCCCACTGCTCGTAAATGGGTTATATAGTTCACCCCAATTTTTTCAGTGGATTAACCCGCATCCATAAAAATCCCATGTTTTTATCGTAGTTCACTAACAACCACGAGCCCACGAGCCGTGGGTAGTTCGCCACCAAGTAGCCATCAAAACATCTCAAAACATCTCAAAACAAAGTAACAAGACATAGTAAACTGGTGTGAATCCTATGTGTTTTTGTTAGGAGGCTTCCGAAGTCATCGGGGATCCCCAGGCAAGTCACAAAATGGGTTTCGTTTAAAAAATGGTTGAAAGACTTGGATGAGAACTGGGGGTACCCCGATTTTGGGAAAGCTCCATGTGTTTGTAATTAATTCATTATCTTCAAACCGGAATTGGATACTTGAAACCAGAAAGTCCTCTATATCTTGAATGGTACAAACCATAGCTTCAACGGTAAGGTTTCTCCAACAAAATCATGTTCATTAAACCACATACCATCTGGTTATTTGACATAGCCATGGAAAATCCTTTATAAATGGAGGTTTATAGCTGGGAAAATCATCTATTTCTATATGGTTATTTTCCTGGTCAGCACCAGAATCTCCACCATCCTCCCTGCCATCCACCGGGACACCAAGGTCAACTCCACCAAGTGCGGTAAACCGCCCTCAGTCGCAGCCTGGGGATGAATGGCTTCATTGGAATCCTTTGGGGACCCAATGATCGTATAATGGCTACTATAATTATCCCAATCATTATTAGCTATAATTATGATGGGTATATCCCAAACAAATAGGGATGATTGTCATTAATTATAGTATATCCCAGTTATGATAGGTATATCCCAATCATTATAGGTATATTAGCCCCTGTTCATGGGGCCGATGTTTCCTTGCAGAGCTAGTCCCCCTGGCGAAGATGACAAAAAAGGAATCGGTTGAACATTGCTCCATGAACCAAACAGCTTGCATACGGTTTCATCAAGCTCAGACATCCTTTGAGTGTCGGTTGTCAGTCTGACTGAACATTGATGGCGTATTCAACGAATTTCAGCTCAGTCATGATCCAGATTCTACATGTTAAATGGATTTAAATGGTTTATTTGGTTGTGTCCAAATTGTCTATCTTTTGGGGAACCCTGTATGTAACTATACTCGTTGGTATGAATTAACAGGTTGCTGAAAATATGTTTTGCCAGCCGTTTGTATCATTCCCGGAGGGTATAATCCGCTACCCCATCTTAACTTGGCACAAGGGAAAACAAATTTCACATGTCCAATATATTATATTCCCATATTAAAGTCCTTATATCCCCATGTCATCAATCTATGTATAGATTTATATATGATTCTATTTCCAATCATTATATTCCCATTATATTTCCCATTATATATAGACTTATAGATGATTCCATGTCCAATCATTATGTTCCCAGAATATCACCATAAGTTCATTTTTTTCATTTTAGTAAATTAACATAGACCCTGCCAGATAGGGGTTGGAAGATGAGTTTCCACTCAAAACTTGGTGATGTTCAGGGTCTATATTCATTTGAAGGTTTCCGAAAATGCGGGTACCCCCAAATCATCCTTTTTTTGGATGTTCCATTATAAATCAACCATAATCAACCATTTTGGGGATCCCCCAATGATGGAAAGCCCCCAAAAGAAGGCTATGAATTGCTCTGTTGAAAACGGCGGCGATTCAGATCCGACTTCACCATTTCACCGCCTTGACCAAGCGCAGGAGCTGATCTTTCACGGCCTGAGGAGGGACCAGTTCAGGGATTCTGACATGATAAACCATAAAATATAATAAAATATACATAACTGGTTGGTGGCATACCTACCCCTCTGAAAAATGATGGAGTTCGTGGAGTTGGGATGATGAAATTCCCAACTGTTTCTGGAAAGTCATGCTAAAAATTCCATGGTTCCAGTCACCACCAAGCAGGTAAATAATGATAAATATACTAGATTTGGATAAGCCACTAATCATTAAGATTCATTAAGTCATACTAATCATCAATTGCCCCTATTGCCCCTATTGCCCCCATCGTCCATCTATCATATCCAGGAGCCGCGCCGTCTTCTCTGAGGCGCCAATGGAGGTCCCCGAGCCTTTTTTTTCGCGGCACAAATTTGGAGGCCGATAAATGCTGGCGTGCTGAGAAAATCATCAAACTCAATGGGTGATGTGAAAAATTGCAGCAAAAGTGCAGTTTGTGCAAACACTCGAAACTGAGATTTGAGCATAGACAGTGGGATTTCAATGATTTTTCTTCGGGACCTTTTTCCTAAAATGCTGGAACATGCTGGAACTATATAGTAAACATTATTTAAACCCCAAAAGAAATGGAAAAGTAATCATCATCATCACCATCATCATCATCATCTTCATCTTCATCTTCATCTTCATCTTCATCTATCACTATTTTAGAAACGGATCTTACTTTTCAGAATCGTTTGCTGTGTGGCTTCCAAGAGGACCTCTTTTATTCGCGAGATTTTCCACATGGAAAGTATTGGAAGGTCCGCCCAAAGCCGTCTGGCTCTCATGAGGACTTTGGGAAATGCAAAACGGAAAAGTGCAGCCTTGCTCGGCCCAATCTTGGGCTGGGATATCCTGGGATCACTCCCCATAACCCCCAAAGGTCACCTATAAAGGTCACCTATAAAGGTCACCTATAAAGGTCACCAAAAATCACGCGCAGAGCAAGGCGAATTCACCACCAAAATGGGGGGGCGCCTACTCGCGTCCGTGGCGGGAGGTCACCGGTGCCAGTGTCGGTCGCGATGAAAAATCTGAAAAATGGGGTGGTGACCATCAAAACGCCAAAAAAAAACGTATAATTGTAGGTAGAAGTTGGGATTTTCCACACATTATTATAGTATACTACATGGCAGTGTGTCAAAACCTTGTACCCCTGTAGTTCACATCAAAATAGCTGGGATTTATGGATGTGAATAACCCCCTAAAAATGGTATGTATAGGTATTGACCCATACCCACATATGATTGCCGTACTAGCAAACACCATCCCGCTGGAACGATTCCACGGTCATTGCAATTCGATGGAGACAATGGCTTATATGAAATCTTCGATGATAAGTCCCCTTGTTGAAAATGGTGATCGTCCAGACTCTTCAATTACGAGAGGGAAACATCTCTGATTTTTCCATCAGACGTCAATTCACAATTCAGCAGCACGCGAACGTCACTGAACAAAGTGCGATCTGCTAAAGCGCAGAGAGACTGACAGCTCGAGATCATTGCCAGGACAGCAGTGCAGAGACTCAGGACATCTCAGGCCCTACGGGGAATCTATGTCTCCCCCACGACCAACATCAGGATTCTCGATGGTTGAAACATGGAAACCGGTCGTTTCTGATCCCATGGCCGATTTCCAGCTGTGCAGGTTGATACTTGACATTACTTGACTGTGCGGCCTCCTGGATCCAGGTGGAACCAGAAATCACCTTTTTCAGAGTTTTTCAGAAGGGTCGTGCATCAAAAAGGTGAAAAGTTGAAGGATTCTTCCGACATTGGGATGATCGACGGAAATGTTTCATGATCCACCATTATCAGAACAAGAAACTGTTGTTAGTTGTTTTTTCATCCAGCTAAAAACTGTTGTTCCTCGGAATCTGTTCCAGTTGCAGAGATAGAGATTGTGCACATCTGCATGTTGAAACAGACAATGTGCTCCAATTTTCCTACTGACCATTATTGAAGACGTGTATCAATATCATATATATATATATGTTGTAGCATGTATCATGTATAATACATATATATACATCATTATATATCGTTGTATATCATGTATCACTACATATTGTATATCAGTATATATATAGTCATATACCATTATATATCATTGTAATTCATGATATATCATTACTTATATATCATATCGCATTGTATATATATCATCTTTGTATGTATATATATATATACCAGAGACCACATGTCATCGATGGATACACAGTGCATAGTCATCTTGCTTCTTCTTTCATGGACAGTTATTATTTGCAGATTTGCCCGAACGTCGACGCATGTTCACCTGGGATCTTCATCCCAAAAAAACTCTGCTACTTTTTAATAATGTTCATCAATTTTCTATGTAACATGGTCAGTCTTTGGTTGTTCAAAAAAGAATATGTTGTTGGTTATGGTTATGTTCCATTTATATATATAGCAAAAACCAAAGGATTCGACTACCCATCCAATCCAAGGTTGAGAAAGGTGAACATTCATAGTTGATCTGCCTCTGAGTTGTCTAATGTTGATTCTCCACCTGCGCATCCACGCATCAGGCGCAGCCGGCATTGCGGCATCGAAGTTGCTTCAAATGCTTGTGGCGGTAAAAAATAGCGGTTATACCAAATGACATACAGTACATCTGTGGTCTCTAAATATCGAGACTCAAAAAACGGGCTTGATTTTTTTGAGCCATACCCAAATGAAGCAGCTCGGCGAGACAGCCGGTTGTGTGGGCAATTGATGGTCAGCAAAAAAAAGGATACAGTAATTGCAATTGCCACGCTTCTTTAATGATTTGCAATTGCCACGCTCCATAGTATGGTCATATGTGCCGGGATATCAATCATCCAAAACAAAATAGAAACAACTGATCTTAACTGATCCCACAAATTCATAAACCTCAGTTGGCTGCAAGTACACAGCAAACCAGCGGGACCCACTACTTGGAACATCACCCGAGGAACTTCTGTTGAGAGTTCCGGGAAAGAACACCACACCGCGGATTCTACTGTAGGTGGATGTGGGCGACTTCATTTTCTGTCATATTTTGGCTTAAAATGGTTTCATCAATCCTGCTTGCATGGAAGACTTTGAAAGATTTTTCAAACTCCGAGTCTCTCCAAATACACCAACCAGTGAATCAGTGCTGTCCGCGATGAAATTCCAGAAAAGATGATACAATGTGGGGCCCCCTAGTTATAAGTTGGTTTGTAACACCCATTAACTATAGTTATATCTGCCATAAACCATAGTTATGGGAGTTATAAACCAACTTAGCTAACTATGGGGCACCACCTTGCAGAAAAGATGATAAAGATGGTTTCACTTCGGCAGCTCCCAACCTCGGTTTCGAATCCTGGAGAGTTGGTTGCCGAAAAGCATCGAAAAGCTGGGCATGGCGTGGCGGCGCTTCCCCTCATGGAGAGAAGCCCTTCGCCAGGCAACTTGGCACCAGAAAACTGAACGGTTCGAAGACTTGAAGACCCCAGAAATTCTGACCCTGATTGGCAGGGAGTTGGAAATCGCTAGCTATTCAGGGCCATGACTCAGCAAGATGAGCGCTTGACCATAAAAGATGAGCGCTTGCGTTTGTCTTTTGTTCCCGTCTCCTATGAAAACCGTTGAAAAGTTCGGGGAAATCGATACTCCCAGAATTGGATTATGGGAAAATGTGGAAAATGTATAGGACCCCCTTTTTTTTGTCTCCAGTAGATTCTCCCTCAGAAAATCCATTGACAAGTCCAGAAGTCCAGAGGGTCAGTCCTAAAACCCCGAGAGGTTCCTACGGAAGAAATCCTAGGAGAGACCATCAAAAGGTAAAAACATGGATAAATAGCAATGTAGAAGAAGTATGCATGGGCATCCACAATGAGAATCCTTGTAATTGGTACGGGATGGTACCTATCAATAGATTTGTGACCATCCTCAATCCTCTAACATAGGCCATTTGCCCGTTGACATGGAATATATGGATGATTCCCTGCCGACTGTTGCTGGCAAATCCATCACCATGGATTTGGAGTCTAATTGTTCAAGATCTTGGGTTCGATTTCTGTATCAAACCATCTGCTCCAGCTCCTATCTCCGGAAATCCATCAATCCAAGAGACTTCCTAACAGCAAAACATGGCTCCGAAAATTCGTGATTTAGAATTTAGAAGCCCAATTGAGCAGTGTTCAAGATCCCTCTGTCATTCCATTATACTAGTTCTTGAATATAGATTCCCCATTCTTGGATTATGAAATAATCACCAGTATATGAAGGGTAGTATAATCCCAGAAATCATCAACCACCAGGGTTTTGCAGCCACTGCTCAATTAATTATGGCCATGTCTCATAGGGGAACATGATGATTTATGTCGGCGCAGGTCCAAGGACTTAGCCAAACACATGGTTTTTCTACTTGTTAATTCAATGACCCATGATCCATGGTTGTTTTTTTTTGAACCACCCTGGATCAAGGTATATAAGTTATAATATATATATATATATATTCTGTAATTATTGTCAATATATATATATCTACAGATCATCTTGGTCCAAATTTATAATGATCTGTTTGTATCTTTCTGTTGTCCTGTTCATGTTTACGTTCTTACACATGTAGCAGTTGCAGTATCAAAACCTATTCTGGATTGGTTCTACTGTGTGGCTACCAAATTTGGAGAATGGATTTGACTCATGCCCTCTAGCAGGAAAACCCGGCGAGATATGTTCGCATCGCCAACTGCCGTAGCATCCCTACTTTTGCAGATTCAATGTCCAATTTGCTGCAAGAAAAATCCCAAAGTTTGCAGTTCAACTCCATATGTTTGGAAGGCAAATGCCATTTATTCTTGGCGCATATCATTCTTCTAGTTGGTTCCCAGCCCCTGCGAAGTTCGTTTACCTTTTAGTGCTTTTGTATAAATTACCATCATCAAAAAAAAAACTAAAAGCCCGAGGGAATGGCTGGGAAACACCATGTTCTTGTTTGATCATCTGGCAACTCTTACAAGAACCGACAACAGGAGTCCACCGCACTTGCAAAATCGCCTCAGTTTGCTGCTGCCAAGGTGAAAGAACTTCGCACAACACGATGCCAGGTGCTCCGCAAACTCGCCCGCGGTCGTGCGATGGAAGGCGTGGCGTATGAATGGGGGATGGTCAAAGAGTCCAGATGGCTATGGATCAATACCTATAAGTACCATTTTTAGTGGGATGAACATCCATTTACCAGCTATTTTGGGGTTCACTAGGTACCAGGGTTTTGACCCATCCCCAGATCATCCAGGGATTGATTTCATGAAAGTAAACATAATTTTTGTGTTATGAGGAACCGCACTTCCTACTTGTTACTAATCATACCATCCCAAAACACCACGATTCCCTACAACTTCCCCAAGTCTGGGACCGGAAGATTGGTCGAAAAAAAATCAAACTAAAGGTGACCTAGAGTTCTGGTTCCAAAGTCGCGTGACATTTTGACCCATACCCGCTCTCGCCAAATTCCCTTGCGTGGTTGGCGATGTGACTAACACAGACGATTTCCGAACACCAAATTGTTACCCAAATTATATATGTTGCTAATATCTTAAATTTTTAGATATATACAATACACTACACGAATTACACCACACCACAACTACAACTGCAACTGCAACTGCACTACACTAATTACACTACATTACCAGTAGTACCGCACAAGGCGGTGGCGGAAGTTTCAAAAATAGGAGACCTATAGGAGAGGTTGGTTGCTGTGAATCACGGATGGCAGAGCGAAGCCACTGATGGACCGACAGGTGGTTGAGGTCTCTTCTCTTTCTCTCTCTTTCTGTCTCTTTCTCTGACTATCTACCTACCTACCCACCTATCTATGTATCCATCTCTCTCTCTCTCTCTCTCTGTCTGTCTGTCTGTCTGTCTATCTATCTATCTATCTATCTCTCCATCTATCTATCTGTATATATCTGTCTATCTGTTTATCTATCAATCTAATCTAATCTAATCGAAGCGAATCTAATCTAATCTAATCTATATCTATCTATGTATCTATCTATCTATCTATCTATCTATCTATCTATCTATGTCTCTCTCTGTCTGTCTGTCTGTCTATCTATCTATCTGCAAGCTTGAAAACGAAGCTATTCTGCGAGACTTCCTCAGTTTTTAAACTTGACAACAAAAAAGCAGCAATTCAGCGAGACTTCCTCAATTTTTGCACTTGACAACATGAAAAACGAAGCAATACTGCGAGATTTCCTATTTTTTAAAGTTGACAACATCAAAAACAAAGCAATTCTGCGAGACGTCCTTCAAAAATGGAAAGTTGAGTGCAGAGCTGACGGCCTCGTACCAATAAGTTTTGCGATTTTTCCAATCCATCTGTCTAAACTACTGCGCCTGCCACCAAAAAGTGATGCCAGGTCATACGAAGTGCTGCACCTGTCACACAAAATCATCTCAGCAAACCTGAAAATCTGAGGCTCCAAAATGCAACCCCTCTCAGGAAATCAGCGCCCGGACCTAACAGCTCTGATGGACATGTCTCTTGTACTGCGCCTGCCACGGAAAATGCATCTTTGCAGATCCTCGTCCCACGCCTGCCATTGCTTTTGGAAATGCTACAAAACCCTCACGTTTTGCTCACTTTTGACAAGGTCCACGATCCCTTGCGCCCGCCACGCGAAACGACATCTGAACGTCCATAAAGTGGCGCGAGCATGTGGTGTTT
>Ga0126342_10016067_pt1 | contig 13070 bp, 13 predicted proteins | sample Cyp1metagenome_FD_92528 | JGI IMG/M metagenome (GOLD analysis project Ga0126342, IMG submission 92528) | Coral microbial communities from Lord Howe Island, Old Settlement Bay, Australia - Cyphastrea 1 metagenome | ecosystem: Host-associated > Invertebrates > Cnidaria > Coral ... | reverse complement strand
ATAAATAAATAAATATGTAAAAATATAGATATTTAAATTTACAAATATACAAATATATAAATATCTAATTGTTTAATTTTTATGAATATATAACTATGTAAAAAATTGAATATATAAATTTAATGTAAATATCGTTTTGCAACTATAAATAAACATGAAAATTAATTAATAAATAAATATAAATATATGAACATGCATACATATATATATATAAATCAATATTACAAAAATATTTTTCTAAGTAAAAAAGTAAATAACTAATTAAGAAAAATATATACATACACAAACCTATACATACACACATCGATATTCTTTCCATATGAACAGCCCCAGCAATGGAAACCCGGGCTGAGGCTGCCATTGGAGCTCTTGGACGGCCAGATTGTGCTAACTGCCACCCTCCAATCCGGTGAGTCTCCACTTTGCAGCGAACAGGCAGCGATGTCAATGTGGGCGCGGGGCATGTCACAGGTAAACTCGGTAGACCAGTAGGGTGGAAGGTGGGGTATTGCAGAGCCAGAGAGATCCATGTCCGTAATGGTTGCATCCACGGTAAAAGGTGCAGAATTGCATTCATGTAAAAAGGTAAAGAGTTGAAACTGAGTGCAGCCATTTTTGCTGTGACAGCGGTGCCGGGGGTTTTGATCCATTCTCATCTCTGAATTCAAATCCTCTTTGCCTGATTTTTTCTTTTGAAACCAACAACATGTGATTCGAGGTGGTTTTGTGATTAGACCTCATTCGCAGACAAAGCGGTAGGATGTTTGTTCATGAAGGTACGTGGTATGCAGGAGTTAAGCGCACCCCGCGCAGCAGTGAGCACAGTGCTGCTGAAAAATTTCCAGTTATACACACAGGCAGCACATTGGTAGCATGTAGAAAATCGGCAGCAGACAATTGCATATTGGCACCAGTATAGGTAAAGAGTCATTTTACATCATTTTGCAGCATATAGGGACACCGTAATATAGAGGAGTATTTATTTTACAAACATGTAGTATATAGGTAGCACATGAGTATTTTGTATGGGCTGTAAGGTACAAGGGGGTTTGGTTGAAAAAAATATCGTTATCGATTATTCGCTGCACTGACAAAACTTATTCATGTCTTCTCAATCTGACATTTTCTCAACCTTACATTCACCCAACCTCACATTCTTTGACCATCACATTCACACCCAACCTCACATCGTCTCGGCCTCACACACTCAACCTCACATCGGCCGACGCACAACCCACATAGGCCACCAGGGAAAAATAGCAAAATCTATTGAGAACATGGCAAAAAGGAAGTACCTTGGGAACAAATGGAAAAGTAAGAGTAAACAATAGAGGTTTGAAAAGGACAAGAACAGGGAAAAACATAGCGAAGAAACTGGCAGGGAATAATTGCAGAGCTTCGCACACTGTCGATGCTGTAAAGGTGAAAGTTGTGCTGTGCTGGCTTGATTTGGGGCTGTGTGCCTACACGGCAAAAGGATGGCCGAGATCCCATCAAAAGCCATGCGAAAATCAAACAATTTCTCTTTTCTTATCGCTTCCAGACATTTTAGACATGACAGAGCGCAGGAAGGCATTGGAGCCAAGAATTGGAACCAGTTCCAGGCGCCGCCCTGACTATAGGGTAGGGTCGGCGGACAAGGGAACAAAATAAGGAAGAAAGCAGGGAGGGAACAGGGAAGAAAATCGGAAGGAAAACAAGGACATACATAGGAAAGAAAAGAGATCAACATAATTAATACAGAAGAACACAGGCAAGAAGAAAAAGGAAGAAATCTGGGAGGAAGAGTGGGAAGAACATGGGGAAGAAAATGCAACGAAAAATCGTAAAGGCAATAGTAATAACAGCGGCGAGAAGAGCGAGAAGAAACTCAAAACAATAATGGGATAAAATCGTGGCCAAAAAAGGAAGAACGTAAGGAAGAAAAAAGGAAGAAGGCAGGCGTCAGTCGCCTCCGACTTCTTTGTGAAAGTATGAGGAAACGCTTGAAAGTTCTCCCTCTAATTCAGTAATCACGAGATTGCACATTACTGGCCGAATAATGATTTCCCCTCTGCTCCAGAGCACTTTGAACATAGCGCACGACAAAGACCAAAATTGTTTGCCAGTTTTTGCTGGTATCTATCCAAACGGGACTTCAAAATTGTTTTGAACACTTGAATGCACTTTTTTGCCATCTTGTTTTCTCGGCAACCAATGGGTTTCCAACTGCGCAAGGTGAGGGTCCAGAAGTGGTTGCAGCTATCTCGAGAGCGCCCAACATGGGCCGATGAGTTCAATCCTTTGGTTGACTGGTGGGACTCCCACCGCGAGGCTTGGGTTGAAGTATGTTGAAGTCGAACAAGTCGAACATTCTTGGAATTTCTTGGATGTTGGAGCTGATGTGCTGAGGGATTCGCTGTGGCTTCTGTGGAAATGCCAGGGTTTGCTGACTGTCAAACATGCCCACTACTTCGACATTTACCACCGGCATTTGCAGCACTTCCGTGGCAAGAAGATGCATCTACTTGAGATTGGTGTGGCAAGCGGCGGTTCTTTGCAAATGTGGAAGGCTCGATTGTGGGACTTTTGTGTTTTGCAGCTGCAAGCTATGTAGCTAAACCCCACGAACAGACAAAAAACTTTTATGTTTGCTGCAATGGGAACAATTTTCTTTTCTCCTCCACAGAGGCTTCAGAGTCCACTATCATCGTATACAAGCTCTCTCTTCCATACTAAGCATTGTGTGGTGTGTTTGAGATCTTCGCCCTTGTTTCTCTCGTGTTCGATGTCATTTTCTGGTGGAGTTCATTGTCTTTGATCACACCTACTCGTGTGATGCTTCAAACATATCATATGAACAATCATGTCTTTGAATGAAGCTGTTGCTTCTTGTGTGTTTGCGATCTCAGAGCACCCGGCCGAAAGAATATTTTATCCATCCCAAACATAGGAGACTGCTCGCTTCCAGGGAGCCCTTCCAAAAGAATTCCGAATGTATGCTACCCTTCCTGAATCCCAAGTTCGAGGCTTATTTCGGGCCACGTCTCCGTGTGACTGGTGTGGATTGCTGCCCTTTCTCTGGCATGAGAGGCGCTGGTGAGACCAAAATCCAATTGTGCCAAGGGGGTTCTATTCAATCTATTCTAGCGCAAAGATATTTTGATTTTTGATTTTATTTCTTGGATGGAAGGTCAACACGGTCAACACGTGCAAGTCTGGGTTTCTTAAGCACATGTGCGGCAGGCGAACTTGAAGATCACAGAACATCCATATGGATTGGAAATCAAGAAGATCCACAGTTTTGGGATGAGTTGGTTCAATCCGTGCCACCAATCGATGTCGTTATTGATGATGGAAGCCATGTGGGACGAATGCAGCTGGAGGCATTTCAATCGCTCTGGCCGTATTTGGCACCTGGAGGGGCTTACATTGTGGAGGACATGATGTTTGCCTACATGGACATGGCAAGCATGGCAAGCAAGGAGACAGAGCTTTCAGAAAGCTTTCATAGCTTTCAACGTCTTTCATAGCTTTCAACATCTTTCAGCTTTCAATTAGTATGACTTTATGATTTATTATAAATCATGGTTGTTTTGGGTGTTGGCCTGGAAAGGCTTGAAAACAACAGGTGTTCGCTCCAATGCTCCCCCCTGAGGATTCTGACTTTTTCAAAGGTCATACACATTGGGTGGAAAAGCTGAAGCACTTGATGGACGAGATGCAGACAGGCTCCACCTTCCGATTTCCTATGTCCACCGGGCGACAGTGACTGACCAAATGCAACACATGTTCAATATTTATGGAATCAATCAAACATATTTGGAGCATCAACAAGATTTCTTTTCTCACGTCGGTCGATTGTTTCGGCCTGTGACCCGCAACCGGCACACAAAAACATGGCAAAACTCAGACATTTTTGGTTCAGCTGTGTGTAACACAGCCAGAAGATCTCGAACCGGAAAAAAAGCTTAACAAACAAGAAACCACAACCTAACGGCATTTCGGGCGAGTGAAAAAATGGTTTGCGATTTCTACGTTACTTTGATTTGCTTGTCCAGGAACATAACACACGCCTAGCCGTCCCGGGCGTTTGTGCAGGTTTTACTGCTGACAGCAGGCTCAAGGACGGGTCCAAGTTCGAATCAATATCGTGAATCACCATCGAGTTATGTTTTTTTTTTTTATGTCCGAAATCCTCCATATTTCCTCCTGGGTGCTGCTTATTGGTTCTGCTGCTTTGCAGGACTCTGTGGCATCTATCCGCGGCATCCATACATACAGACACCTCTGCGTTATTGAAAAATATGATCGGGGCCAAGGCCTGTGCACAGTTGAATTAAAGGTTGAGGCATGGTGTTAGAGCTTGGATCCAAAAAACATTTTGATATGCAGCAAATTTGTTCTTTTTGTTGTTAATGAATTAAACAAACCTGAGCTGTGGTGACGACGATGATGATAAGGAGGACCACGATGATGACGATGACTATGTTGAGGATAACATAGGATAATGATAACATGACCACGCCGACAACCATGATTGGATGCTAGTGCTAGGGTCGATTGCACCACAGCAGGTGTTGTGTTGCTGGGGATTTGAAATTTGAAACATTATTTTTGCTCGATTCGAGTAGTGGTAGGTAGCAATTGTAGTAGTGTTGATAGTGGTAGCAGTGGTAGTGACAGTAGTTACATAGTAGGTGTGGTTGTGGTGGGTGTTGATGGTCCCATTGGGGTGGGGTGGTTTGGTCTGCAGCACCTGGCGGAGCGCCGTGGTAGAGTCGTCATGAAGTCGCTCAAAGCTCCAAAGTATAGTATGACAGTTGAACCAGCGCCGCGATTTTTAACAGCAGATCTACACTGCAACGTTTTCATCCACACTCAAAAATGCATAAGAACATATTCCATTCTGCTCAGCTGCTACATGCCCTACTGCTCATTTGCCGGTTTGCTTTTGCAAGGAAAGAGGGATGGGCGCTTCTGACCCGTTGTTATGCTTAGCCGCTTAGCCGCTTAGCCGCTTAGCCGCTTAGCCAAGGCTTAGCCTTCCTTGGCTTTTGAATTCTGGTGAATCACCATGTGGCTGACAACATATTTGATATATTTGCAATGAAGATTTCCTGCCATTCCAATGATCTGCTGTGTACAGTCAGATGTGCAATGGGGAACCACAAGGCAGAGCTTTCAAACTTGCCAAGGAGCTGATGTGGTACCGGGGTACTTCAATTCAGATGCCATGCAGCAACAAAGCAGACGTAGGGGGTTTAGGATTTTGACTCATTGCGCGAATGCGCTTCGATTTTCTGTATATCCACCTGAGCGCACAAGACAATGCCATAGATCACAGGCAGCAAGGCAGCAGTAAAAACCTCCAGCACCGGAGAAATATTCCTTGCGACAGTGATACAAAAACGGCCATCTAATATGGCAAACACTTGGGTCTTTGCATGTTCGATGGGTTGTTCTGCAGGAATTGCGTCAGGATAGACTTTTGTTGGAGCGTGTCCCCAAGTGCTTAAGTGTGAGAAAGCGTGGTAGTTGGGCTTATTTTTCACGTTGGGTTTTAAGCTGCACAACGTGTTCTCAAATTGGACCCCAGGATATGCTGGGTTGCTGTTTGAGTCTCATGAGTTGCTTTGAGTTCTTGGTCCCAGGACTTCGTGGTTTGGTGCATGACTGGGACGTTTTGGAGGTGGGTGCTGGTGTGCAAGCACCTGCCTTGGCCGAGCACCATGTCGCTTGCACTCAAAAATCAGAGCCTTTTGTGTCACAGGGGACTATCCACCAATAGGTTGTTACAATTACACCGGTGACACCCTCATTGTAAATGCCATTTTCATCCATTTTCTGTGGTCCGAGAAATTGAATTGTCACCGACTCTGCTGCATGTCCACCCTCGGCACCGTCTTGAGTTTGCAGTCTTTGCGAAATGTTTCGAACTGCTCAACATTTCAACATGTTTTATCGTCACAGCCAGTGTCGTGTGTATCGTGCAAGGCTCCGCCGCCTATCATGTCTCATCCTGATTGACGCACACGCCACAGACTTTGCCATGGGAGATTTGGTGGATCGTGGTACAGGTAGCTGAGCGCGGCTTTGTGGAAGGATTACCTTCAGGAGATCAGAGCGAGTCGAATGGCATCTCTACATTTTAACTTCAAGCAGATAAGAAGAGATGTGCCCGTGCTACGCGAATCTTCGAGTTGAGAAGATGCAGACGCAAAGGAACCTAGCAGTTCAGACTTCTGGCTAGCCCAGGACTGCTAGCAGTTTGGCCTGCAGGGCCCATTCTTTCTAAATCTTGTAAGCGGTTTATGGCCAGTCAAAGAACAACCTAAAAATGGTTGAATTCACTGGCAGAAGAAGTTTGGAAAAAACTGACAAGAGTGACCCTGTGAACAGCCACGAGCACACTCTATTTGTGGAATTGCCATGAATTGCCAACGTCAAAGCTGCTGAATCCCACTCCTGGAAACTGGAATTTCAAGGTATAGTAGGACATGCATTTTGGTCCTAGCTGCTTACCAAGCGTCCAGCAAGAAATCCAGTGGCAACAATGCACTTTGGTGTCATCGACTCTAACCGCTTGCAGCTTTTCAATGCCTTTCGGAATATAAAACCATGCGAGGTGTTGTATATCTTGCAACTCACTCTGAACGTCCACCACGCAGCCAGCCGCCGCTCTTTTTGGGCTGGAAACTCATGTGCACAGGGATTAGTGAACATCATTGGGACTCTGTGGCATGGCCGAACAGAAGACCAAACTGAATTCCATGGTACCCAAATTACCCAAAACTGCTCTCGTCTTGAAACTAACAATGGTCTCTTGCAGGACTTGGGCAATGGGTGTCATGATAGTTCTCTTGGTGTCCAATTTATCCGATGTAGTAAGTTGAAGCAGACAATCACAGACCAAGTTTTCTAGCTCACTGCGGCAGCAATGCCTTTGGCGTCTCTGTTCGGTTCACACCCATGTGAGCGACACGGCTTGCCAGAATGCGTCTTGCCCCACACTGATGTGCTGGAAGGAAAAACGGCATCTTGGACTTGGATGAGTTCAGAACATTTTTGTGGTCGATTCCAAGCTGCGATGAAACATGAGCAGTTTGAAAGAACAGATGGACTGGATTTTTCAATATTTGATACTTCTGGTTTCGCAGTAGCTGGAATTGTGCAGGATTTCTATCGGCAGCTGCAGGGACGAGAGGGGAACGTAACTTCGATTTTGGCTGCGCATTCCGTCACCTCGTTCCCTTCATCAAGCTTCGGATCGCTGCTACCAAAGGAGGGGTCGTCAAGCCTGAAGAGAAAAGGGACGAAAAGGGACTAGGATAATAAAGATGCCACTGTTTGTTGGACCTGTCGCGCAGTTGTTACAGGCCAGTACTGTGACAGCTGCAGAATCTGCAGCAGCTTTTGGCTACGTTGCCAGCCCAACCCTGGCCAAGCAAATCAACAGGCTGGGTTTTCTTCGTTATCTTGGTTCTTTAGCTTGTGAATGCCATTTCATGTCACTGTCCCTCTACTTCTGAGCAGCCAAGAGCTGTGAAAGCGGCGAGTACCTTTTTTCGCGTTGTAGATCCTCAAGCCTTAAGAACTGCAGGGAATTCTTTGATTAGCAAAGCCTCGTGTTCCAACCTTTGTAGTTTTCAACTGCAAGAGGTAGAGTGAGAAAGGTAAGCCACTGTTTCAGAGAGGTCAACAAAAGGCAACTTTTTGTGGCACAAAGCTATGAAGCACATCGCTGGTTGGCTTTGGAGGCTTATGCGTGCACAAAGCTGGAACGCCCTCATGTCCGAGATCCTCGCCTGCATTTAATTGCATTGCAGTGAACAACTTGCTGAATGCACTGATCTGCCGCCGACTACAGGTTTGGACCAGTTGTGAAGGCTCTTTCCGGCTACATAGAGAAAATGGAAGCGGTCTATGCTGCGAAGCGCACGCTCTTCCGCGGAATGCGCTTGCCTGAGCAACACCTGCAAGACAACTATGCGGTTGGCAAGATCATCAGCTGGCACGCATTTAGCAGCGTCACAACCAATCGTCATTTGGCAGAGTCCTACTATTCTGAAGACTACGATCGAGGTTTCTTTTTGGAATCTGGAGTTCCTGTGCTTTTCATGATCAGCACCCATTTTAGGGGAGCTCTGCTGGGTGGCTGGTCCCCTCATACATCGCACGATGAGCTGTTGCTTTCTCCATTCCTGTTCTTCCGGGTGACTTCCATCAGTGAGCTGTCTGGAAACGATCGTTTGAGAGTCTGGAGCTGAGCGTAAAATGGGAACATTCGGAAGAGTTTTTGTTTCATGATGCCATCATTGACAACATGTTGCATTGTTTTCCTGCAAATTTGCAGGTTATCAAGTTGCAAGTGGTGAAATTGCCACGGTCTTGGGCGGAGACAGCCCCTGATCGCCTTATACTTCTTCACCCCAGCAGCATGCCATGGGCAGCGCAGCCCAAGGAGGCCTGGAATGTGTGCTCCGTCCAGATGCATAGGATGGCATAGGATGCATCTGCATCAAATGTAAACCTTGAAGTGGTCTGTGTTTGACTATGCACAAAATTACTTGGTGCAGTAAGAAGTTTCTTAGTTTTGTCAAAACGTAAAAAATGACTTCTGCTTACTGGATGTGTACTTTTTTTTAGTTGTGTTTCATAAAAGTCGGAACATTTAATCATTATGAACACATGGTTTTCTTGCAGTCAGTAAGCGGATTTTTACGGCTTACTCCAGTTCTTAGTCTATATATTATTGTGCAATGTAAATACCATATGACTGTCTACATATACCATTAAATACCCAGAATGGATTGCCTCAACCCTTGAAGACCTAGTTCCACTCAGGAAATGGCCTCTATTGAAGCCACTTCTCAGCCGCAGGTGCTGTCAGAACTGGAAGTGGATGTGGATGACGTTTTGAAGCGAAAATTGGATCCACCCGGTTCCTCGAGCTTTTTCAAACATTGCGGGGTTGGTTGATGATTCATCCATTCCCCGTATATAAGATAATATGATATTGAATACCCCTCAGTCTGGTCCACCAAATGAATAGGTCCAATACGCAACCTCATTTTCTGCCATAGTATTTAATATTGGGGAGAAGGGATTATACGGATTATAGGGGGGTTACCCTGCTACCCTGGTGAACCTTTAAAAACCTGGCAAATGGATGTTCCTCCCCAAAAATGCTGGTGATTATCATGGTCAATTGTGGGGATCCACATTACCCAGTGAAGGCAGGCCTGTCATTCTTGGCCCTGAAATGCTGAAGGCTGCAGTATACCGCCAAAGTGGCTAGTTTAATGGGGCAACTGAAACTGTATGATTGGACATCAAATCTGGGGCACTGTACCGTGATTGTACCCTATGTACCCTATTTTCAGACAAACGCTTGCTCGGTGTTGAGCTCAGGTGCTTTTCTGCTGTCCGTCTTTGTCGCTGTGACTAATATCATATTGCTGCTTCTGCAGCTTGTATTGCATGCAGTCTTGGTTTGAAGCTATGTTTCTGCAAGTTTGAATTGAAGTGAAAGTGGAGGCACCGAGCCACATTTGTTTGCTCAGGCATACTATGGGATACGATCTGGATGACTTTGCGGTGGGAAAACAAGGCTACTGATACATCACAACGACTTCCCTTCTCACGATTGGCAGCAGACGATTGTCCCAGGATCTGCGTACTGAGCAAGCTGAATGTCTTGTGGGACATAGGCAGGTTTGCGGAGCACCTGACATTCGCCAAAGTTTGCGGAACAGGCATCCTGCAAGAGCACTTGTTCGGTTGTGGAGCCAACGCCTCGAAGTTCGCGTGAAGATTGCGAGGGTCAAGGTGTCAAATTGTCCAATACCAGTGCTGCATGTGACAAGAGATGTTTGATGATAAAGCATGATAAAACATGATTGCCTGCACAAAGAAGCGTTGGAACATGTTGGAACACGTTGGAACATGAATATGTCACTCAGAAAAATGCAGCTGAATCTTAGGATCCCAGCGGTTTCCGCAGGTTTCATGACAGAGATATTTCAACATTTTTCATGTGAGGGCGGGGTTTGACTTGCACGTGGGGAAGTACTTTCTCCATCTTTCTCCCATGGCTTTCAAATGCTTTCTATGTGTTTGACTGCAACATGATAGTACAATAGATGTGTCCTGCCAATTCAAAAAATATCTTCTTGAATGTGCTCACTGTGATTCGATTTCACACTTTGTGAAGCCCATGACCATTGAAGAATTCAACACTGCATATTCCCCCAAAAGAATCTATTGCAAGAAGTACATCTCACAGTGCAAGCACTTCATGTGCATTTCCTGCCAGTGGGTTTTGTAGCGATGTCGTGCTTTGCACCAGCAACTGGCTTTGGCCTTGGATGTACTACCATCATTGATTTGTTCATGACTCATGACGGGTTGCGGATTCCAAGGATTTTGAATTTCCCTTTGACCTGTCGGCATGGAAGAAGGATATTCCAGAATATTCTAAATACATACGTATTGCGTATGGTTAAGTCGGTCAAGTGGACTCTTTGCCCGCCTACTGAAAGTACAGCCAGGGGTGAACATCAAACCAGACTCCTGTGGACCATCTCAGCAGTCCACTGCAACTTAAAGGAACGCTTGCACAGTCACTCCACAGTCACTCCACAGTCACTCCACAGTCACTCCACTCACATTCCACCTTGCACCAGGAATGCAGGAGACAAGACTGACAAGACAAATCCACAGATCATTTCACGGTTTTTTCCATTTTTTTCCCTGGTTTCACAAGGTTTGCAAGGACCGTGTGCCGACACCTCAGTCAGCTTCAAGACTTGCCCAGTGCACCGGGTCAGTACGTGCCTTTCGTTAGGCAGTGCCGGGTCTCCGCCCCAACGCAGGGCCTGGCGCCTGGCACCACGTTCCCCACGTCAAGATGTTTAGCGTTGGCCCCATTGGCACATTTGGCACCAGGTTCCCAGCTGGACCATACCAAAATGGCACAGTTGTTCCCATGCCAAAAGCGATGCAAGCGCCTGCTCCATGTGGAGGAGTGATTTCAAGCAAGTTGTTTCATTCTGTTTAGATGGTCATTTTTGTCTCCTACGTTCTCATACACTTACGTAGATTACGTAGTAGGTGAGATGGGATTGTCTTCTGTTTCAAACACTATGCATTGCATCTGTGTATTCCGCACCAGTAATATTTTTCTGATGAGTTTCAAAGCTGGTTGGCGTTTCCCATCAAGATGGGATTCTGCACTTTTCTTTGGGTGCTTCAATATCGTCTGGACTCTGGTGGTTTCTCAACTCGGTGTACCCTCAGACTTTAATGTGGGGATGTTCAAAGGCAATCTGATCTGTCTTGTGGTGGAATCGGTGACTTGCTCCCTGACCTGCTCTCTTCACTCCATCACATTGTTTGAGATTTCCACTGTGCTTGTAACAGGACCATCGCTGAGAGGGGCATCAGTGCTGTCCATGCCTGTCCGAAGCTTACTTTGGCATGCATGGCAGTACTGTCTACATCCAGCAATCCGATAGGAATCGGCGCTTGATTTTTGACTGCAAAGGAATTAGAAGTGTCTTGATTTCTTCATTTTTTTTTAAATCTGCCCCATGCAATTTTGGCAATCTGAGGCGGACAACAGTCTTCAAGCTGAAGTCCTCCAGACAGCTTTGAGACCCGTTATATGGATATGTGTGTATGAGTTTCAGGTCTGACATCTCCAAAGTTAGCAGATGTTAGCCGACATTAATGCTATAAAGATATAGATATCATTCGGGTGCCAGGTGGCAAGGCGCCAAGCTGCCGAAGCCCGAGTTCAGGAACTTGAGGCTGGCTGAAAGACTCAGGAGATCTCAAAAGCTCTAAGATTGGCAAAGGAAGCAAGAATTTCAGGGAGAAACCATTATAAACATATTTCCAATGGTTATCTCATAATATACCATTATAATATTCACCATTAATTTCCATTTCTGCATATTTCGATGTGACCATTCGACGGCTGAAGAGCGAGATTGCACGGCAGGCACTGGTCTCCCGCCTTCAAAGTCGGGTAGCTGCACTTGAAGGACGTCCAGCTCCGAAAGGCTGGGGTCAGCCCTGGTTGTAACGTAAGTTATATGATGTTTTTTTTTTTCCAGTCTGGTTTCTTGGCTCTTGTGGCTTTCGTGGCTTTCGTGGCTTTCGTGGCTCGTGTTGCTTTTGGCTTCTTTGCTGTTTGCCTTTTGCGGCTTCTTAGCAGTATGCTGCAACTATTGTGCAGACAAAGAGAAAACCATCAATTACTGTAGAAAGATTCAAAGGACAATAACAGTGTTTTATAAGAAAAACAAGATCCAAACAGATCCAATAATAGAATTCACAGGAACACTTTGATAACATATTCAATGAAACTGTTTTCACCCAACACGGTTGTGCTGCAACCTACATTCTACATGTTCACAGGGAGCATGTTGTGCATTAGATAGACCCCAAGTACCATATTCAACCTACAGCATTAAATGTGAGAATAGGTATTGTCATTCTGCTTCTCTGCTTAAATCCAAGTTTGCACACTTGTAAATACCAGTAGTACCGCACAAGGCGGTGGCGGAAGTTTCAAAAATAGGAAACCTATAGGAAGGGCTGGTTGTTGTGACTCACGGATGGCGGAGCTAATCCACTGATGAACCGAAAGGTGGTTGGAGTTGTGTTTTCTGGAGTGGTTGCAATGGTTGCAGTGGTCACCTCACCACAACTGCTGGATGTAGGGTGGTGTAGTGCAGTTGTAGTTATAGTTGTAGTGTAGTGGAGTTGTAGTTGTAAGTTGCAGTTCGAATTGTAGTGTAGTGGAGTTGTAGTTGTAAGTTGCAGTTCGAATGTAGTGTAATTAGTGTAGCGTAGTGTTGTGTAATGTAGTGTAGTTGCAGTTGCATCTGTATTTGTAGCTGTAATGTACTGCAGTTTAATTAGTGTATTGTAGTGCAATGTAATGTAGCTGTAATTGTAGTTGTAACTGTGGTGGTGGTGGTGGTGGTGGCGGTGGTGGTGGTGGTGGTGGTGGTGGTAGTAGTAGTAGTAGTAGTGGTAGTAGTGGTAGTGGTAGTGGTAGTGGTAGTGGTAGTGGTAGT
>Ga0126342_10016066_pt1 | contig 13071 bp, 12 predicted proteins | sample Cyp1metagenome_FD_92528 | JGI IMG/M metagenome (GOLD analysis project Ga0126342, IMG submission 92528) | Coral microbial communities from Lord Howe Island, Old Settlement Bay, Australia - Cyphastrea 1 metagenome | ecosystem: Host-associated > Invertebrates > Cnidaria > Coral ... | reverse complement strand
TTCGAATTAACGAGGTAAAGCCTTAATTTGCACCTGCAAATTAACGAACGAGGACAGTAATCATGGGGAACAAATTAAGACACGAGGGAGACGAGGTAAGAATTAAAGTAATTTGGCCAGACAATTGTATATGTATATGTATATGTATAATGTATACGTATACATAGACATATACGGTATATACGTATACATATATATGTTTTTAACAAATCCACAATGATGTTTCTTCATATTCCCGGAGAGTATCCCAACTGTCAGACACCTCAAAACTCAGGATCCGCCACTCCAGTCGTTGCTGTGCCTCTCTGGGACGCACGGCACGCATGGCCGGACGCCTGGAATCTGCGAGCAGACGACTCTTCTCCAGTCAGAAACCACCCAAGGTGCGAAAATCGGCAGAAACCTTTGGGGTATCCTTGAAATTCATAGGAAATTCATAGGAACATATAGGAAATAAGGATTTTAGTTGTGTGGATTCTGATCCTGGCTAAAAGATGGGTACTGTGGGTACCCCAAATTTGATGGGAAACATCATAGGATCATTGGCCACCAATGGCCATATTTTGTGTGCACCCATTTTCAAAGACACCCAGAAAGAAAGGAGAACCATTGCGAAGGGCTACAATAGTACTTTAGTGGCTTTCGAGATTCTGTTAATCACCAATGCAGGGTTTTCAGTCGTTCGAACCAACTAGAAAGACCAAGGTGCGCCATCAAACATAGTCAAAGCTGGGATGTTGAGTTCGTCCTGTTGCTTTGCCAATAAAAAAATGAGATGGCCCGGCTTTCTCTGGGTTTCACCTTTTCACCACAGCATCACCAGAGACCTGCCAGTGCCTGCCAGCCAGGGATTTGAAAGATACTACAAGAATAAGAAAGGGCAAGGACAGCCGGAAAAGCCGGAAAAGCCCGAAAAGCCGAAAGAGACCGGAAGGTGCCCGCGGGGTACGATGGGGGTATTTATGGATGATTTCATGTGGACATTTCGGTGGTGGATGCCCATAGATCAATCCGCTTGGGTATCCCAAGTTTGGGAGGCTGCACCGATAGACAATTCTGGTGGTGGAGTGGGTCCCCACATATGATATTTTGTATCATATGTTTCATCTGTGGATTGGGTCCGCGTCGAATTGGGTCTTCCCAATTTTGAGACCATTTTTGGTGGTTGATTGACCATAACCCCATCGGCATGGAGTTCCGATTCCACTGTTTCAACATGATTTAAATCCAGACCTTGAAACCCGACCACATATTTATAGATGTTCATTCAAATTCCACTGCTTCCCTTTTATCCTATATATATATGAATATATAATCGGTATTTATTCATCAAATACAAATACACACACAAACATATTTGTCTCGAACATGTCCGACCCAAGCGATTCTTTCCAGTCTCCGAAGCCTAGGACTTCGGAATCCCAGTCCTCCAAGAAGGAGGGCCCGAAGGAGGACCCCAAGTCCCCCACAGCGGCTTGGACAGTGATTTCCCACGGTTTTTCCATACGACTCCCATAAGAAACCCCTAGGGACCGCATGGGAAGATTATGGGAATGGGGGTCTCATTGGTCCTGGAAAAAACATCGACATTTTTCGAGTTGTCAAGTTTTAGCGATCATTTCCAAGCCACCAAGATGATGCTTGGGCTTCTGATTCTCCGGTCCAGTGAACCTGGCAGGAGCCAATTGAATGTTCCATTGCAATATATTGCCTTCAAACAAGAGCTGATGAAGGATATGGTTCATGGTTCATGGATGGGGTGAGATGCTGAATGATCCCGGAAATCAAGAAGTTCGGGGGCCCATGGTGTTCACGACTTTCGGCAGGTTTTTTGGCGTTCCCTTCCCCACAATCTTCCTGTCTTGTGAATTTCCTGGAGCTCACCGAGATCCTTTGTTTTAGTTGGTAAACGTAACGTTATATCGATTGTTGGCTTTATATTACCACTGCGTCGTTGTGATATCGGAAACATTCTCAAAGCATCCATTTATTCTGGATTGTGTACATGCATACATTGCGTTACGTTACATTGCGTTACATTAGATTACGTTATGTTGCAGTAGGTTACGTTGCATTACGTTACGTTATATTATGTTACATACTTGCATACATACATATACGCATTCTTTACACCCTTGTTTTTGATCTCCTTTACTGCTTGGTGATACTTAGGGCCTTGACAACCAACGAGTAGCTTCTTGGCGCAAGCGTTTTTTTTTGCAACGGTTGAGGTGGACACCTTTTTGGAGTTTGTGGTTTCAATTTTATGTTGCTGTACACAGGGATAGATGTCATAGCTATTATGTATTATGTGTGTATATAGATATATAATGATATATAAGACACAAAGATCTCTGGTTGGCTTTAGATTGGGAAGCTTTCCATTTTTGAAATAACCGATAAACCCAGGAAACAGCGACTCCTTTTAGTCCGAATTTGGCGACAGATCTTTCCCGGTGATTCCCGGGAGAGAAGCAATGGATCATTGAGTTTGGTGTCAGCCCGGCCACCTGAACATTCAATTTATTTCAATCCATTTCATTTCCATCATATTTTTTCGCTGCCAAGAGCAACAAGTCAAAGGGTCTGCCAAATTTAAAAGCACAGATCACTGCTGCAGCATCTGGCCTGTCAGCCTTGCGTTCTAGGGCGGATCATGTTGGTGCTGCGATTGGCGGATCATGTATTGAACTCCCCCTATTTTGGGAAGGTCAGCTTCCCAAAATAAACGACCATCACCATTGGGTCCAACACAAGACCACGTTTTTCTGGGCAAACCTTAGTGAAAGAATGAAGGGTAGGTGCTGAATGGTGCTTATGTTTTTTGGCTTTGAATTTGCGGCGGTTGGCTCACATCCCTTCATGTTGGAGCCAGCGATATATGTCCTTTCAGATTCAGTCATACACAGTCGTTGATTGTTTGACGTATATTCATATAATTAAATTATGTAGTTATATGATGTTATATGTAGCTTTATAGACTGTATGTCATGAGTCATAATCATATATAACTATACAATCAATCATAACAATGACGATAATAAACATAGTGATAATGACAATGACAATGATAATAAAAAAAGGATAGTAACAAAAACAACAATAATAATCTCAGATAATATGATAAGGACATATATATATAGGTATGCAACAATTATATCTAAGAACATGCAATTTACAAACATATACAATTATATATGATTCAATATAACTATAATAGACATAGATATTCACAGATCACATATATCCTTTGTGCTGGTGACAGCCATGAAATGTTTCGAGGTGCGCGTGTCGCTCTTGACGATGGCTGGGGTCTTGGTCTTGAGCCTGTTGAACCAAGACAGGAGGAACGAAGGCCGGGTGCGCAACGAATGGCCCGGGGTATGGCTCAAAAAATTCGGGATACCCTTAGCTAATTTAAGGTAGCCAACTGGAAAATCATCATTTTGAATAGGTAGTAGGTATAGGTAGGTAAAGGTAGGTAAAGGTAGGTAAATCATCATAAATCATCATAAACCAACAGTTACCCTCCAGCAATCAACCGTGAACGTTCTAGCTGGGAAAGTCCTCGAACTAAATGGGAGATTTTTCAGCGAGCCATGTTTGATTACCAGAGGGTACCGCAGGAATTACTGTCAAACACATTGGGGAATGGGTGATAAACCACTGGATACCACTGAATTTGGAGCTCCCATACTCGAAGGATCACGTCATGACTAGTTTTGGTGTTAGTTTATTCAGTTACACATGGGATAAGCCCAGAGAATGAAGACTTAGTCACAGGATACATAGTTGTTTTACAACAACTTAATCGAAGGAAGTTTAGAAGTCAAACTTCCGACGATATGGACAAATGAAAAGCAGAGGTGGGAAGAGGCAGAGAGAAGAGAAGAGTAGTAGAGAGCAGATCAGAGAAGAGAAAGAGTCAAACATACATGATCATACATTATGTGTACACTGTGTACACATTCATATATATATATGATTATATATATGTATATATATATATATAAATACATATATACACATTATATGCACAGCGGCAGCATTGTCAGGTGAAATCACCTCACAGGAATTGCTGAAGGACTACTTGATGAAAGGTTTGGTGGTTTCTCGGCTCCATATGGTCTTTAAAGGTGACCACGACCAGCTGGGTTGACGACAACTTGAAGATGTAGATTCAGAGCTATGGGATTGTTTTCTGCAGTTAATTAATAACGGAAATATATGGAAATTGATTTTTGACGTTTAATTGGTACACTGTGTTGGATACTATCCAAGCAAACAGTGGGGAAATCACAACTGCCCACCACTGCAACGAGGAGGCATTGGTATTTGTGGGACGCTTTAAGATTTCGAACTCCCCAGCCCATTGATTCCAGTCATTTTCAGAATTTGACTATGGAATTTTGCGGGTTACCTAAGGACTCGAAAAACTTTGTATTCCCCTGATTGATATAGTAGAGGGGGCAGAAAGAAAATGATTTCATGTGCTGTTCTAAAGGAACCTCTCTAATCAACCTAACCAGGCGTTATAGGCATCTGACAAAGTCGTGCCTGTTTTAGGGAAAAACCATTGTACCGTTGGGGAAAGTGTTTTGGAAAAGTCGTGCCTTTAGCAAGAACGCAGGGGAACTTTGGAGTCTGGTTATGCAACCCTTTTTCTTATGAGATCCTTTACTCAACACTACTACCATGCAGATTTACATGTTTGGGGTATGTTGATTAGTCAATTGTAAGACGGCGTTGAGGTGGTGATTTGGCCATGTTGGTTCTTCATCACTCAAAAATCATTGTTTTTTTGGGGGGGAGGGAGGGGGGGGCAGAGGACCGCGAACCCTACAGCCATGCCATTGCAAGAGCTGGAGGCCAAAATCCAAATCGTCAACAAGACCTTCTGCAGAGTTCACCTTCGACCCGAAGTCCAGGGTGCGGGGGCGAGCATGGGTTGGATGAACATCCTTTTACCCGCTGTTTTGGTATGATGTCGGGGCTACCGAGTTCAACCACCCAAACTTAAGGTCTTTGGAAAATCAGTGTCTTGAACATGAAGCACTTCTGGGTGGAATATCAGCCCTTGAATTCATCAAGCACCTGGCTTCTGTGAAGATTTTCCGCTTGAAAGAATTGAAGGCATGTTGTCAGCCGCTTGGCAAGTGGTCTAGGTACTTATCCCTCCTAGTCCTACTCCTACTCTATCAGGCAGTGTTGACAAGAAGTGCTGCGAAATCGGTATGGAGATGTATGGAGCAATACCAAACAACAATAAACAACATAATAAATACTCGCTGGTTGTTCTTCGCATCCCAACATTGTCACCCACTGCTTGAATTTCTTGTTGCAGATTACCAGGGTGACCCATTTTCACACTTCCTTTGTGAGGTGGCGATGCTCCAAAGACTCTGACGATACAGTTTCTGGTTCTGAAAAATGCAGGCGGACACGGAGATTTCGAGGGCTAAACCACCGAGGCTGGGAGAGCAGAATTTACGCACTGAACGCTTGCGAGAGAAGCTTGCAATCCGCGAACTTTGTTTTTGAACAAGAATGAGTAGAAGAAAAATCGCCACGATATTATGCCACCACTAACTCCCGCATTTGCTGCGTTTCCTTCCAAAAAAATGCCACAAAAGAGGGGCCCCAAAGATTCCGTGGACCGCGTGTTTCGCGGCCGCTGAGGTTGGGGAGCCCCGAGACTTTTGAGGCGAAACTGGAACAGGCTCAACACGATTTGGGGATTCCTTCCGTGGAGCAGATCCCCATCCAGTCCCTTGATGTTTTGGGCAGTGTGGGTAGTGGGAAACCGAGGTTTGAATATGTTTTACAGTTTTTTACAGTAAGTTTGAAACATCTTGAAATCATGAGGGTATTTTCAGAGCCTGGCAGAATCTTGCTGGTGATGGATGGTGATGGATGGTGATGGATGGTGATGGATGGTGATGGGTGTAGCCGGTGACGGTCCTTTTTAGGGGGTGAAAACGAGCAAAGACCTTCTGCTGCTGCCGGCTGGAGTTGATATAGAGCTTAACCAGCCGCATCCTATCACAGCTTAACGATGACCATTGCAGCAAGGTTGACCGGCCTAGGTTGCAAGCATGTAACACAAGATTGTGACTGCTGACAGAGCATATGTATATATATAATATAACATATTATAACATAATGTAACACAAGATTGTGAATGTTGACAGAAAACATCAGAAAACACAAGAGGATGCAAATCGTTCCATACATCCAACAAGCAAAATCACATGAGGATCATGGGCTGTTTTCAACTAAACTTGCCATGTTTAGCAGATGAATTCTGAGGGTCTCTGCACACCAAAAATGGGGACTCAACCAATCCCAAAGGTGACTTCCTAGTAATATCCAGTAATGGATGAAGTGCCCTCATAAAGCCATAGAAAGTCGTTTTTTGTTGGTTACATTGTAGAACATCTACTCGGGACCGTAAATTCTACCCGTAAATCCAACAAGAATCCCAGTGAGGTCGCCGTCATCAGGGTTGAATCCCAGCAGTCAGCAGTCGAGGTATGTTGAGGAGTCGGACTTTCTCTCGGATCTTTTACCCCAACTTCCAGGGCTTCTCTTTCTGGTAGCGTCTTGGCGATGACGACACGAACGACGACACGGAGACACAGTATTTTTGTGGACAGGTGGGAACATGGATGCCTGGAATATTAGTAGATGTTGGTGAGGAATTGTCCTATTGCTTTGTTTGATGATGAATTAACAACTTCTTGGTGGAAGAAGTTGAAACCCTAAATATGGCTGCCAACCGAAAGCGAATGACCTCTCGTTCACAGGCCTCTATGTTTATACTAAGTTACATCAAATCTGCAAACATATGGTAAGAAACATGGGGTATACCGCGAAAATCGCACTTTTAGCAACGCAATGACCATCCAATAGAATTGGAGGCACACCATTTTCACATCCAAAAAACCCATAATACGCAGGGTTTCAGACTATTTAGGTCAGTCATGGTTTTAAAGGCACAATAAGAAGCGGCACGCAAGGAATTACGATTCATCAACCAAACCAGGAAAACACATTTTGGCAAACCGTCATAGCCAACGTACCTCAAAGGGTTGTGATTCTCGTGCTATCCTGAATTAGCGGGACAAACATTTTTCAGCTGGCAGCCTCCCTACTGGTATTTTGGGTTTGTCCTCATTAGTTTTCAAAAAACAAAAGCACACAGTGCAGTTTTTTTGCACACACCTGTTTCATATTGTTGGATGTATATATATATAGGATTAGATAGGTAGATACATATATATATAATATTCCCATCAAACAGATCCCCATAAAACATAGCCCCATGAAATTTACTCGAGTACTCCAAGTTTTCATGGATGGGATGAAAACCTCTCAGTTCCCACAGATATGAACATCCAGAAATCCCAGCGTTTTTTTCGTCCAGTGGACCCGGGGATTCCATGGGTTTGGTTTGGACCCATAGCCGTGCCAAGACTTGGAGGATCATCCCACGGATCAGAGGTGGTAACCTGACTCACCACTTAGGTATGCATGGCATCCTCTACAAGTATTGATGTGGTTAAAACCATAATAAACAATTCCCCAGTCATCCCAATTTTATGGGTGGTATAAACCATCAAAAATGATTTTTTTTTGCTATTGAAAATGGCCCAGTCGAAATAGCTGATTTACTCATTGAAAATAGTGGATCTTTCATGATCTTTCCATAGTTTTTTGTATGTTTACCAGAGGGTACATTCCATTTGCTAACCATGTGGATGATTCCACGGTCAGCCATGGTTTTGTGATCCTTCAAGTACCAGGTGCTCTTTATGGGACTTCGATCAATGAGCCGAGGAGCTCCCGGCACCTTCGGTTTTCAGCGGTGTTCAGCGGTAAACCGGATCTGGCTTGACGCATAGATGGGGATATTCTTTGGTATATTTATTGGAAATTGACTGATATTTATTGGGAGATTCATGAGAGATAGTGTTTATGGAATATTCTCCTTTTTTATATTGGGATGTTGTATAATGGCTATCTTATTGGGATAATCGCGTGGTATTACTTGGGATGTATATGGACCCATCATTGGAGCCTTTGACAAGGCGTGCTTGTCGATCTGAAACCGTTCAGAATGGGGGAGTTGATGATTTTGACACCCGTCACACCCTCTGGCAAGCATGGCTAGCTGAAGAGTGCTCTATAAATGGAAGTATTAATGGGACGATCATGGAACTAAATACGCTTGATTTCCGGAGGGTAGTAGATTTGCAGCCCTTGAATTCAATTTAGAAGATGATTTAAATGGGGTCTAGCATCATGACTTTACCACTGGAGACGGCCCTTGTTGGGTACCAAGTCAAGGTTATGAGGTGTATCCTCCACTAAAGTAAGATAGCTTTGGACATTTGCCATTTATAAATAAATAAATAAATATATATACATATGTATATATATATATATATATACATATGTATATATATATATACTATATATATACATATATATATATGTATATATATATATATCTATGGGGATATATATATATATATATAGATGCTTCACCCATGACCAACGGTGATTTTTTCCAAAAAACATGTTTACAAAAGGGGGAGCTACATCACATTCAGCTTCTGGCTGACAGCGGGTGGGGAAAATGGCGGCTGACTTATCCTGGTGGTAGAAGTCGAACCAGTGGTGTGTGATGTGCTGACCCACAGTTGACCAAGATTTTCTGGGTTTCGACATGAGCCGTCATTGAATGATGCCATTTTCACCGTGGAACCCTCCGTAAAACCTGGGCTCGGCCGGGAAAAGCTCCTCCCGAGGCATGCCTGGTGCGGGTCCAGGGGGTCGAAGTATTTTCAACATCGGAAAGATCTTCCCACAGGGTGCAAAAGACTTGAAATCCAAGGCATCGGTCGAGTCTCACGAACACCTGTGGATTTGGAAAAAGGGGGCCCCACGAAAAAATGGCTCAAGAATGGGATACCCCAATGTACCCACGAAACTGGCCATTTTGTCATTATCTATACCAGTATCTTACAACAATAACATACATGCTTAAATAAAACACATATCTAACATATTCTAATTCTAACATCGCGTATATCAAAAACTACATATATATATATATACACATGAATACACGATATGTAAACTCATCCATGTTTCTGGTCAAAAAGGGCAACTTTTTTTTTCAGGTTTTTGTCTCGGCCCGGCCAATTTGTCCAGGTGAAGTTTGCAGATGTTGCGGGACTGGATCAAGCCAAAGCTGTAGCGTGGCAGGGATGATGTGGGATGGGATAGGGGATACTTCCTGGGATCGATCGTGTTAATACTGGTTAATAATGATTAATACTTGTAATGGTTAAAAAAGGTAAATAATGGTTAATCATGGTTGACAATGGTTGATCATGGTTTTTTATTGGTTGCAAAACATGAGTTTTTTTTTACACCCTACAATAGATTGCTTAATGGATCGCAGGTTGTTTGGTTACGGGGATTTGATGAGTTAATCCAAGATGATGACGACCAAATTCCTACAATGTGGGCCCCCCGCAGTGATGAAGCTAAGTTGGGTTATAAATCCCATGAATACTATAGTTATAAGTACCATAAACCATAGTTATTGGAGTTATAAACCAACTTAGCTATCTAGGGGGCCCCACATTGTAGGAGCCTCGCAAATTCTATAGATCTTTTGTGAGGTTGAAATGATTTTTGTTGGCTGTACATGCATAAAACACATACCGTGTCTCAAAAACTACCTGTGTTGTTTTTTTTTTCCAGACTAGAATCACAAAGTTCCAACGAGAACAATGGTGGGGGTCACTTGAACCGAACGTTGGTGGTCTCACATACCAAAATCAGAGGGTGTGAGCCACTTGGATATGACCAGAACCGACTGGAATGGGGATACACTGAGTTATAAGGATATTAATAAATATATATATACATACATACATTAGTTATAAGTATTTTATAATATATAAGGATATGATACATCCAGCTTATGTATATAGTAGAATTATTTACATGCACAGGGAATTCTTAACAAGGGGTGACTCGAGTGGCGTAGCACTATCGGTCCGCAGCACACAGCCAAGGGGTAGGGTAACATTTATGGACTCTTTTGCTTGTGAGATTCTCAGCAACAAATCAGGCAACCTTGGCCACCAGGAAGCTTGGTAAAGTCCCCCAAATGTTGCTTAACTCATCTGAATCCTCTAGAATAGCCACTTGTAGGTGGGACAACCATCTCTCGTAAGGGACCTACCACGCATCAACCATAAAAAAATCCAATTGGTCTGGTCTAAACATCAAAGAATCGTTGGTGGATGGCACGAGGAAGAGTTGGATCAGTTTTATATTGTAAACAGCACAGAATATAACCATTTATCATCACTTATCATTATATGCATTTATATAATCAGCAGGTGTGTAGATATATACAATATACATATATAATGTGGAAGGAAGCTTGTTGGATGATAGCTATTCCAAACATGTTCTTGACTTCCCAAAGTGGATGATCATGGAGCAGTGGTTGGCTAAATCCACTGGGAAATCCGATCGGGATTGGATGAAGGGGTCTGCAGGGCGCTGTGCAGGGCTGCCTTGGGCATGGCATGGTTTTTGCGCTGAGGAAGTGGTGGAGTTTGTAGATTTCCTGCAGAATCCCAAGAAATACCAGCAGCTAGGAGACTGGGAAGACTGGGAAAGTTCAGAGGTTCAGGAAGCAGTTGAACAATGTTGGATCATTTTCTTTGACGCTGAATTCCTGCAGCTTTGAAAGCACCATTATCCCACGATCCCACAGATTTAAGGCCACTTCAACATCGCATGCAAGGAAATTACCAAGTTAGCGGAAAAGACATGGTGGATCCTGAAGACTTATAGAAATTCTGAATTTTACACGCATTCAAAATTTCAGTTCACCTCCACAACATGTCTCTATGGCAGGAGCTCGCGTGCCGCGGGGTGGACTGCTAGCAGGTCCTCCAGGTACAGGGAAGACGCTGCTGGCAGCTGGGAACTGTTTGGGAAACTGGTGACCCAATGGTGAAACAGCGGGGGATATAATGGGGACACAATGGATATAATTAATGGGAATAGGAATATGAATGGAACATATTTTTTATCCCAAGACGTCACGTTTTTATTTTTTCAGGGATGCAACTTGATATTTATTGATTGGTGGTTGCATTGATATCAAGTCATCAGGTCCCCGCTCCCAAGGCAAAGGCCGTTGCGGGAGAAGCCGATGTTCCCTTCTTCTCCATGAAGCCCGGCATGGAATGTAGACATACTGATGGATGGATGAAGAAATCCTGCACCAGTTGAAAACGGCGGTTAACATCCCATGATTTATAGGCTTTCTACCATCCCAGGGTTTTTTTGCAGGATTTCGCAACCATCCATAGTATCCATAAATGGAGGTACCCCAATAGCTGGATGGTTTATTTCATGGAAAATCCATCTATAAATGGATGATTTGGGGCACCTCCATTTATGGAAACCACCACATATCAGAAAGATATCGGAAAGTCCGATGTGAGACTTTGGTTTATGTTGATGTACATGGAGTGTTGAGAGTGATGAAAGGAGGTGAGCTGAGCTTGCCCTGCTGTGGAGAGATATTGGACGAGCTGGTAGTTAGGGACGGTTAGCATCACTGATTATTCCTCTAAGTGAGGAGCTAAAGAGCCAACTTATTCCCCGCCAAGAAAGTGCGGGTAGTAGAATTGCAAGAGCACATGGTTCTCTTTTTTATCGTGCATGAAACCACTCTTGCTACAAGGAGCACCGCAAACCTTCAAGTCATCCATCCTTTCATGGAAGCATCCAGGGCTGGGTTAAACAAGGTTACAACTGAAATCTCACGCGGGAACTCAAAGTTGCCAATCCTTGTCATTCCAAATTGTAACAATGATCAAAATGAGATTGGCCCACTGAGTTCGGTGCTGACACCGATGCCCTCCTCCAGTCTGCTGACTTGTAGGTTAGTACGGTAATAAAAAAAATCATGGGATTGTAGTGGCTGCTAGTGGTTCAGAAGCCATTAATCAACCCTTACTATTTCTCCCGGCGCGCGCTGAGAAGCGGCTCGGACTTCATTGAAATGTTCGTGGGCGTTGGACCTTCGCGAGTGCGGGATTTGTTTCAACAGGCCTGGGTGGATGGCTGGGAAATGATGGGGTGAGGGGATGGGTGCTGGGTGGGTGGGAAGGGGTTGGTGAGATGCGTTTCAGAAGAAATTGACGGATTTCTCAGCAAAATGCGGTACTGTAATTTTTATCTGGAAAACGAGGGTTGCTGTTAAAAATCCGGACAAGACTCCTGGCTCCACTTTTTCTTATTTAACTCCCGATGTTCCAAACTTCTTCATATAAATCTCCATTAAACTCCCCGTTTTCGTCCTTGCACCTTGTGCCAGGCCCGTTCCCAAGCACCTTCCATCGTCTTCATCGACGAGATCGATGCTGTGGGCCGGCGCCGCGGCAATGGCGGCTTCGGGGGCGGCGGCAACGATGAGCGCGAGAACACGCTGAATCAGTTGCTAGTGGAGATGGCTACTGGGACCTGCTGAGTCTGAGTCTGCTGAGTTCCTATTCAGGTGTCATATGGAACGCCAAAAAGTGAGGTTGGAAGATGATGTTCCATGATGTTCCGATATAAGAAGTTTTTGGGCCTGGAAGTTTAAGTCCAAAAGGGGTAGAACTCCAATTGGAAAAATCACCAGAGGTGAGGAAACTGAAGGGATTTTTCTCAGCGTTGGGATCTAAGCAACAAAAGGGGGAGAGACGGGGTAGCAGAACCAACTAGGCTTGAACTAGGAATATATTCCAAAAATGGGTTTACTGGTTGGTGGTTTGGAACCATGGAATTTTATTTTCCATTTCATCGAAGGAAGTTTAGAAGTGAAACTTCCGACAATATGGACAGTTGAAAAGCAGAGGGGAAAAGAGTCAGAAGAGAAAAGATCAGAAGAAAGAAGATGCAGATGCGCGAAAAGGTAGGAAAGTCGCGAAACACTGTGTTTTTCCAATGATTTGGGGCTCCGGAGGGTCGAAAAGTAGGCTC
>Ga0126342_10016065_pt1 | contig 13071 bp, 8 predicted proteins | sample Cyp1metagenome_FD_92528 | JGI IMG/M metagenome (GOLD analysis project Ga0126342, IMG submission 92528) | Coral microbial communities from Lord Howe Island, Old Settlement Bay, Australia - Cyphastrea 1 metagenome | ecosystem: Host-associated > Invertebrates > Cnidaria > Coral ... | reverse complement strand
TGGTGTTTTTACCAAGAGCTAGGCTTCAAACTGGCAAACAAAGGGGGGTTCACGGCAAACAAAGGTCGACTCCGAACCCCCTTTGTTTTAAAGGTCGAGGACTCCCAGGGTATATATATATATTGGAACACTAGCGGAACCAACCAGCTGCGGTCCACCTGTCCCCTTTTTGTCTTCCGAGCAACCCACTTTGGGTCAATGGCGAAAAGTAGGACACACTAAAATTATAGCGAAACGTACACATATGTACACAAACACCATCCTGGAAATACTGTTATATAATATGATATTGATTTATATCATAATATTATATATATATATATATATAGATATATATATATATATATAGATATATATATATATATATATTCGATTTATTTGGGGGGTACTGAGGACCAATTCTAAACATCCCAACAGATCCTGGTGTTTTGAAAAGGGCCCTTTTACGGCGCAGACCTGGCGCCAGGTCTGCAGGAAATGGACGCTCCGGGGAAGTCATCTGAGACGACGAAAGAGACGCCAAAGAGGCCGCGAAAGCAACGGGACGCGATGGAAGCGAAAGAACCGGGAGTCTGGGCAACAAGAGAAGGTAAGAAGCAATTTTTGGCAAGTTTTTTTTGGATAAAAATATCAGCTATTCTTTATGTCATCTGAAAAGATTGGCCATGTTCGTGGCTTGCTTCTTTGGGGAGCTGCAGGAGATCCATGTGGATGTGGCCACCAACTAGCCTCTGGTTATGACTAACAGTTCGCTATGGTATAGATGGCCCATAGAAATAGATGGTTTACCGTTCTTAAAAATGGGTGGATCTTTCCATGGCTATGTTAGTCACAACCAGATGGTATATATATAGAGAATTTGCTGTGAAATGTTCTCGAACACCAGCTCTGGAATCGCCAAGATCGGTCTATTCTGCTCTTTTTCAAAACGACATGTGAAAAAACACCTGAAACACAACACGCTTCCACCATTCCCCAAGATCAATCATACGGATATCACCATTTCATAGGGGCTGGGCAAAGCTACCTTACATTTATACTGGAACTTGGAGGATCATCCCACGAATTGTAAGTGGTTAAGCCTACTGTAACAAGTCCCCTTTTTTTGGGTTATCATTTGATGAGTAATCCATAGATTATGCCACTGGTGGGCAAGACAAGTAGCTGCCAGCTATGTCGCTGGCCCGTTTTCTTGAGGATATGACATCCCGGTTGATGATCCGGGCAGAGAGTGTCACCCACTTCTCACTGGATGATTTAAGATGATTTAGGCATGTACTCCTTGCCCAGTTCTCACCCCAGTTTCTGAATTGCTCAGCTACTGAGTGAGCTGCAATCTGTAGTATTCGTATTTTTCCCAAATTCTTTCTTGCGCACTTACCTCTGCTTCCCAAGCCATTCGAGTCTTCAATTCGAGTCTTCCAGTGATTACAGCATCGTTTTCCAATGTTTTCCATAGTTTCTCCATAGATGTTCCATGAGTTTTCCACACTTTTTGGCACATTTTCCATTGAATTTCCCGACTTTTCCTTGGTCCCAGGCTGTTGGACAAGGAGAACAAGGAGAAGCTTCCGGAGCGCGAGAGCCGCAGGAAGTATTCGGAGAAGTGACCTGGCGGAAGGGAAAATCAACGAATTGCAGGGGTTTCCTGAAATGGGGGTACCCCAAAAGCTGGCTGGTTTATGATGGAAACTGCTATTATTTAATGGATGATTTGGGGCCTGGTAAACCACCATTTTGGAGGTTTCCTCCAAATGGAGGAACCCCAAAATGCATGGTTTAGAGTGGAAAATCCTATGAGAATGGATGATTACCCTTTGGTCAACTAACAGTTTGCTATTGAATCCATGGCCATAGAAATAGTTGATTTGTATTTCACCAACCAATGAATTGGGGATACCCTCTGGTAAACGTTTACATAACTATGGAAAGATCCACCATTTTTAATGGGAAAACTCACTATTTCTATGGCCATTTTCAATAGCAAACTGTTGACATAACCAGAGGGTATCACAACGATCAACAGAATTCATCGTGCCGCACGGTGCTGGGGATTCCCTGGAGTTTTCGGCGTTTTGGAAAGATTTTTCGGGGACGGCCTGGGGATGCAGAAGTTGGGTTTTTCTGGGACATCAAGGATGTTAGGGATATATGGGTATGAGTCAAAATTTGAGCCCTGTGGGACCACAGATTTTAGTATATGTTTGTAACCATCTAATCAGGGGGTACCCAATTTTGACCCGTACCCATATGGGAAGATGATGTATGAATATAGTATGAATATATATGAATATGGTGAAAAATGATCAATGATAACAATGACTATTTTTTTTTGTGATCATATCCTTTTCCTCGGAATCCGACCTCGGATGAGGTATAGAGGCTTGAAAGCCACAAGGTAGAGCCCACCATTAAATCGTGGTAAGTGTGGGGAATCATTGCTAAAATAACTCATTTACAAGGTAGGAATCACTACCCTTTGGTTATGACTAGCAGTTCGCCATGGTATAGATGGCCCATTTATAGATGGCTTACCTATTAAAAATGGTGATTTTCTATGGCTATGTTAAATAACCAGATGGTAATTCTCAAGTGACTCAGGCATATGAAAGATTCGTGGATATGCTTCGATGGTTCAAAATGAGAAAGACCACCACAATAATAAACGTGGATCGATTAGTGCCCAATCTTTGAGCCATACCCGTACATATCTATAACACAATATAACACACACATATATATATATATATACACATAGAGTTAGTATATGTATGTTAATATGTATATAATAGATGTATGCATACAGCTACACACATGTAGAAGGACTTCAAAATGAGAAAGCTGTTCAACTTGTTCACGTGTCCAGCTGTTCAACTTTGCAGTACGGATCAAGAGTCGTCTTGCAGCAAGTCTACCTTTTACTGTGACAGCCACAGTAAAAAAAAAAACTGCAACAAGGGTGATGACCTGATTGATAGCCCCATTCAAAAGCTCTTCTGGTTGGTGGTTTGGTGGTTTGGAACATGGCTTTTATTTTCCATACTATATGGGATGTCATCCTTCCCATTGGCTAATATTTTTCAGAGAGGTTGAAACCACCAACCAGTCTTGGTCAGGCTATTTTCAACGCCATTTTGGTTCAAAACTTTGGTACCTCGTGGACCCATCGTTTGGTTGATCATCACAATTCCGATGGTTTTCATTGGGGCGCTCCCTCATTTTGTCCGACAAATTTGGATGATAAATTGGGCGTGTATGAAAATGGAATAGATCACCCTATACCCACCATTTATATCTATTGAGGGACGTTCGAATACCGTAAGGAAAATCATGTTGATCAACTAGTGGAGTCAGGGGTTTCCCCCTCATTTTTCAGACAACCTGCTATAATAATTACAAGATTCAGATGACAAAAAAGCCGTTTGCACACACACACATTAGTTTGCCCTATACAAATCCAAACATTGGATGATCAAGTATGATATTTGAAGGATCAAGTACACATTTTGGATGAGTTTTGGACAAAGTATCAGGATGAACTTGAATCATCAATCCTTAGATTCACCACGATAGCTTGATTGATTGTGGTCAAACCAGGATGATTTTATTCTCTGGCCAATAACAGGAACATCATCAGTTTTAATAGCTAAATCAACTAAACGGGCCATTTTCTATGTCGAAAACTGTGAATGTCATTACCAGAGGGTACCCTCTGGTAAACGTTTACAGTTTGCGAACTGGAAAGATCCACCTTTTATAGCTGGGTAAATCCACCAAATCCACTATTTCTATGGTAAACTAACATAACTATGGAAAATCACCATTTTTCATAGGTAAATCCACTATTGCTATGGCCATGTTCAACATTTACCAGGCGGCCGGGTCATCCCAGGTCACAGGCCGCTGATCTCAACAAGGAGACGACCTTTTTTTCCGACGGCCCCGAAACGAAACCATGGGTTTTTTTGGTTGGGAATTTCACACTCATACTGTAATTCCGGACCATTGATGCAATTGGGGTGTTTTTTAATAGGGTCATGGGATGAAATCCTCAAAAAAACAGAGTGAACACGACTTGGTCGATGCATTGGTTTCAGGGATCTACAGGAAGACATTTGTTTTTGTCATCATTGAACTCTTGAATCTTTGCTGAATGCCTAGAATGGAAACTTACATAGTCCCGGTCCGATTCTGCCAGCAAAAGTTAGAAATACAACATGAAGCAACTCATGGTGATGAAAACCAAGTTTGATTGCTTACATACCAATTTTTCCTGGCTCATATTTTTTTGATGTTTGACTCACCATCATATTCTTTTTGCAAATCACTATAGGACCTATAGGGACTATAATGCTTTTTCCGCTCATTTCAATGGCTTGGATTTATATTGGATCCATCAATCTCGGAAGTGATCAAAGGGGATATTTTCAGAAATCCGTATATCTGCGCTGAAAGCAATGATTTTAAACGTAAGTTTACCCCTAACAAACATGAATAAGCCAATTCATCACATTTGGTTATAAGTCATATCCCATTAAATATCCTATTTTCATCCAATATCACATATGATTAGCCATTGCTTAGCCATTGATTGATTCACCATTGAGAAATGGGTGTACCCCAATAAAAGTGAACTCAATCCCATATTACTATTTTGTCCTTTTCTAAAAGCAGTCCATAACATGAAATATCTCCAAAAATGTCTGACGAAATCAGGGTTTCTATCGACAGTGATTTCATGTTTAGACATTTTGGATGGACTGATCGTAAAGATGTTCTTGACATCTATTATCATCAATCATCAACCAATAGATGTGATTGATCCTGAAGATATCCAACAATTAACATCTATCACCAATCATTCACCAATAGATGTTTAACCATCAATTTATCAAAATCTATCATCTATCATTATCCACCTATTATGTTAAATTATCATATCATTAACACTGGAGATGGTTATCCAATTATTATTAGTTAACATCTATCATCTATTACCATTGACATCTATCATCTATTACCATTAACATCTATCATCTATCAGATATCATTGTCCATCTATTATATAATATTGATTTATCATGTTTATCTATCAATATCCATCTATTATTCATTATCCATCTATTATTAACCATCGAGTATTATTATTCCTTATCGTTATCCATCTATTATTAACCATCTATCATGTATTAACCATCCATTATTGGTAAATATCTACCATCTGGTTATTTAAGATAGCCATGGAAAGATCCGCCCATTTTTAAGTTCGGTAAACCATCTATAAAACTATGGGCCATGGCTTCCATGGCGAACTGTTAGTTTACCAGAGGGTACAGGTTTTAACATGATTTAACTACAGTATATTTAACTCACAAATATTGATTGAACATATAAGATTTAATGATTTGACATTATTTTACAGATGAATTGGGATTTACCCTCTGGTAAATTAACGGTTTGCTAAATAGAACATCTTTTTTTTGTGACACACCATCTAATTAGTTATGACCTATTTAACTCATGAAAATTATGAAACACCATCTAACTTTAGATATAAACATAAATAACCAGAGGGTAATATCTATCATTAACCATCGATTTTCCCAACCAAATCCACCGAGTCACCAAACCAGGAGATCGAGGCTGAGGCGGCGGCGTGGCTGGAAGAGGGCGCGCACGCCACGGACGACATCGGCAGCGCGGCGGTGGTTTTCGACGCGTTTTCTACGGCGTACGGGTTGTGTTGGAAGAATTGAGATGGAGGTCATATATATAATATATAATATACAATATATATATAATAAAATATGAAATATATAATTATAATATAATATAATATATAATATAATATAATATAACATAATATAATATAATATAATATAATATATAATACATAATAATATATAATACATATATATAATATAATAATATAATAATATAATAATATATAATATATAAAATATAATATAATAATATAATAATATATAATATAATATATACATATATGTGTATATATTCAATATATATATATATATGTATATAAATATGTGGAGTTTTCCGGATATAATATAATATAACATATTATAATTATATTATAATATAATATATATACACATATTCATAATATATATATATATACATACATATTCAATATATATATATATTCCTATTATATATACATATTCATAATATATATATATACACATACATATTCAACATATATATATTCCTATTATATATACATATTCATAATATATATATACACATACATATTCATAATATATATATATATAGAGATACATTCATAAATATATATGTATATATATATATATATATAGATATTCAATATATATATATGTATATGTGGAGTTTTCCGGATATTTCATGGGTACATTGTTTGGATTTTATAAGGGACATCTATCCTTTTTTACGGGATATCTATGAATTTCTTCGAATATGTGTAAAGATGATGGGAGATCTAAACATGGGATATCCATGGGATATTTACGCAGCATTATGTAATGGATAGTATGGGAGACACTGTACATACTGAGGTGTGTTTTACCTAGATCGCTAATCATACGCACAGACCCCGTGGTTTGCCCGAACTGCAACATTGAGGATTCCCTGTCGTCGAACATGAGAAGAGAAATTGCAGAAAATACTGCGTATACGCAGTGTTTTCTGCTTTCAGATTCAGAGTTTTCAGGGTTTTAGGGTTTTAGCAATTTAAATACCAAAACACTGGCCCTGCGCAGGTTTTTGAGCATGTCGAAGGATAACATTTGAACTCCATTCTAACCTTGCGGGCAAACCAGCAGGTTATAACTAGGTCAGCTAGGTTATTTCGGGATTCATCGTAGATATTCCAGCAGCGTTTTGGCGGTGAAAGAAACATTGGCACCGGTATTGAGATGCGTTTTTAGTTGGATAACTAGTTAGGTTTAGTGGATTATAATCCATGAACTATACCCAGGTATGTCTTGAGTTACTAAGCCGTTGCTGTAACTGCCTCTATGGCCCAAGTATGCTTGTTTCAATTTTCACCCAGCCAAATTTGGGAGGACAGTTGGATGCTTTATTTGCCAGGCATTTGTACTTTTCTGCACACTTCACCTAGGGTATAGCAGTGCAAATGTTAGCAGATGATGGCAGATGGAGAAAGCAAAAGAACAAAGAAAAAGGGGATGAAGAGTTATATACCCGCAAAAGTAGAATTCAAAGACATACCAGTGATACCAGAGCCTACTTGCAAATCAAAGACATACCCTACATCTTACCAGGGATCTGCGATACCTCTAAGTTCCGGCCCCCGAAATCAATGGGCTGATGTTAGCTGCCACTTTGCTCACAGTTGAGGTCAGCTACTGGCTACGGCCGATGGAGGCACCGATGGCTATGGAAAGCTTGAACACTTTTTTATTTGACTTTTCATTGATCGATAATTCGATTAAGTTGATGAAGTCAATTTTATCTTATCTCTTCTTTCAATCATGACATGTTTCATGGACTTGGTTTTGTGATCCAGTTTTTGGCTGAAGTGGTGATATTTCACGCCGAGTTTGGGCAGCGCTTTGCCCACAAAATCAGGCCCAACAATGGTTGTTTTGTTGGGTTTCAACATGGACGAACCTCCGAATCCATGATGCTCCGCCCTCAAAGTCATCGTTGAGATGGTATGTTCACGACCAATGCAACAATTTACCACAAATGCGAGTCTACAACCATGAAAACATGGGAGTTCCCATGTGAAAGTTGTAGATGCTCCTCAAGCAGCAAAACACCGGACATGTGTTCATGAATTCAATATATTTCCCTTTCTGAACATGGTAAATGAAACTTTAGTTGTTTCAAGATGTTTGGGATTATCTCTATCGCATCTTTACTTTCAGTTTCTCCCAACCAGCTTTGGATATTGCGAATAACAATGCCAACAACTCTTGGCTTCAATGTGGGTTTCGCAAACTAAAGCCAAGTTGAAGTTGGTTTACAACTAGGTATAATGTGGGTAAAACAATAATAAACCACCCATTTGGGAATGGTAACCATACCACCTATAAAAATGGTGATGACTGGGGAATGGTTTATGGCATTGTTTTACCCCCTTTCATAGTCACTAATGTGGTTTATGGTAGATATAGACAGACTGGTTCATAAACCAACTGAAATCACTAGGCCCCACAAGCAGCCAGCGCGCAGGACCGGGCAAAAGTGCTGCGCAGTACAACCATTTCTGGATGCTCCGCAAGGCGCCATGGTCGGCTTTCAAATCCTGGTGATCAGAATCTTAGCCAAACATGAACGATCACCCATACCCCTATTTTTTTCCTAAGAAATTCCTTAGGGTTATGCCATTCTCTGGGAAAAAAAATAGGGGTATGGGTGACACTTTTTTTGAAGTGATGGTTTCATGCTTTCCATCCACAGAAACTTCGTTGTGAAAAGGGCCGTGATGGGATTCATCGGATTCCAGGCTGCCTTGTGAGTTTTCACTGCTTGGGGGCTTCGTTTCTTTTAAAAAAAACATGTCCGTTTTCAACATGTCCGTTCTACTGCAACACCTGGGATGGTGATCTCAATGGACCTTCATTAATAATCATTAATAATATTAATAAGTCCATTAATAAGGTCATTAATATTAATAATCATTAATAATCACCTTCATTAAATCCACCTTCATTTAATATTGTTCCAGGGAAAGCTGTAGCTGGATGTCTCCAACCCCAAAATGGGTTGCTTTCATCCTTTCTGGCGGGTCTTCACACTCAGGGCCTCAGAATCACGCCACCACTTGATGGGTAGGGGGAACTCATCCCAAAAGGAGCTTATTTCAGTTTGTTGAACTATACTCTAGTCAAATATGATGATATCATAGGATATCACCACTTTCATTGGCCTTTCAGCGCTTTGAATCTTGAAAATGGAGGTCTTGACACTTGGAATCAAAATTCAAACATTGACCTATCCACATTTGAAGTTTCCAAGATCACAGCTGACCCAGCACCCGTGCAAAATCCTTCACCATCCTTATTTGGAATATCCTTTTGTTGGCATCCATCATTTATTTGAAATATGATAAAATATCATTTATTTGGAATATCTTTCGCCATCCATTTTTGGCATATTCCACAATCAGCATCGCATGAATCAACATGGAGATTGACCTATCCCTGATGATCAGCCAGGGATCCACGGAGCATTTCACCAGCCAACCAGGATAAGTAACCACCATCCGAATGACCATCATTCACAAGGGGAATTTATACCATAGCTATGGCAAATGGCCCATAGAAATAGATGATTTTCCCAGCGAACGAAAGCTCCATTTATTTTGGGGGTTTTCCAGTTCGCTATGTTCCATAAACAAGATGGTAACATCAAATGCATACCTAAAACCATGATTTTCCACCACAGAGAGCACCAAGCAATTGGAGACTTCCGGCGTCAACGTTGGGATTTCATCCGCATTTCATCCACCAAAAAAACCTTGGGGATTCCACCATCCGAAAAACGAAATAATCCATGGTCAAAGATGCCCATTTGGATGGTCAACCCCCACCACTTCCCTCATCTTTGTTGGTAGGAAAAACATATTGTTTGCTTATTTTATATCCCATTGTGAACCAGTTTACCTAGCGAAACCCATGTAAAATTGAACATTTGATGATTTGCTTGAATCACCATGTAAGTGGGTGATTGGCAATCTTGACCATTCAATCGTCTTAAGTTTCCATTTAAACGCCCATTGAATAAACATTTGCTTATTTAGCGGGTTCTTAAAATGGGGGGATCAAAGAAGACATGGTTTTCAAATATTAAGTCATGGTCATCCATGACTTGGACGATTTGAGGTACCTCCATTTATATATCACCATTAAATTAGCCACTATATAGGCACCATTTATACACATATAAATATATATATATATAAATATAAATATAAATATATATATATCACCATTGTATCCCCATACATATATTCACCATTTATGCAATGTTTGGTAACTCATTGGTAACTTATTGGTATTATATTCAACCATAGTTACATATCACTCATTGTATCTCATTATATCCCCATTCAAAACCACACAAGTCCATTTGGTCACTATATAGTCACCATTTGATCATTATCCCCATTTAATTCACCATCTATATACCCTCTGATAATTTAACATAACTATTGAACATCATCATTTTTAATGGGTAAATCAACTATTTCTATGGACAAGTTCAATGGTTGGTGATTAGTTTACCAGAGGGTAATTTATTTATCATTGATTCACCATTCATTTGATGAACCCGTGGATTTGGGGATACACTATTTTCAGACAAACCCATGTGCTTAATCCATCATTAACCATTATTAACCATCATTAACCATTATTAACATTTATCAACCATCATTGGCAATAATAAGCCACCATGAACCAACTAATGATCCCATAAAAATATCATTAACCATTACAAATCATCATTAGCCATAAGTTAACATTATAGTAAATTATTGCTAACCATCATTTAATGTCATTAACCATGATTAACCATGATTGACCACCATCAACCATTATAAAAAAAAACATAGTTAGCCACCATTTACGATTAATATCAACCATTATTAACCATGATTAACTATTATTAACCACCACTATTAGCCATTATTAACCAGCTATTGATCCCATTTAATGTCATTAACCATGATTAACCATCTTAATCCCATGTTTTTCTGCAACAGAAACGCCTTTGCTGCCGCCAGGTGCAGCGCGGCTACGCCTGCTTCGACGCCTACGCGCGCATCAGCTTGACCGTCTCGGCGCAGCAACTTCTGCTGGCGCGGCGGCCCAGGGATCCCAGGGATGAAGCCCTGGCATAGCTCTAAGTCATAGCCAAGATTCACATCCCAAGTATGTCTGGTTGGTGGTTGACTTACCCCAACGCTGGTTAATGGTAGTTAATGGTGGTTAATGGTGGTTAATGGTGGTTAATGGTGGTTAATAATGGTTAATGACATTAAATGATGGTTAACTATAATTTCCTATAATGTTGACTAACGGCCAATGGTGGTTAATAAGGGTTAATGATATTAAATGGGATCAATAGCTGGTTAATAATGGCTAATAGTGGTGGTTAATAATAGTTAATGATGGTTAATATTAAAGGTTAATGACAATGGTTAATGGTGGTTAACTATAATTTACTATAATGTTAACTAGTGGCCAATGATGATTAGTAATGGTTAATGATATTTTTAATCGGATCGTTAGTTGGTTAACGATGACTAATACTGATTAATAATGGTTAATAATGGTTCGTGATATTAAATCTATGGTATGGATTAATAATGTCATCACTTAATAATGGTTAATGAGGGTTTATAATGGCTAATGAGTGAAACACTACAGTCAAAAAGTTACTATGGACTATGATGGTTAACTATCATTATGGATAATTTACTATAATGTTAACTAATGATGATTAACGATGGTTAATAATGGTTAAAAATAGGTTAATGATATATATATATATATAATTGGAGGATAGTTATTATTACCATATTATAATTAGCCGCCACCTATTATTCACCTGCTGTATGGTAAGAATATGATAATAACTTATGGTAATAATCGGTGTTGACCCATCACAAAAAAATGCATTTTTTTGAGAGGTAATTCATTTATAAATCATCGAACTCAATGGGTAAAACGGTAAAACTATGGTTGATGATGGTTTGTATCGGCTAATGACTTATCAATTATAAGTGCATAATCATAATAATCCTAATCATTCCACTATTCATAGAATTGGATTATGGGAAAATTTACAGGAAAGCCCTATATTTCATGGTAAAAACCCATAATTTCCTGTAAATTTTCCCTTAAACCAATCCATTCCACTATGGCTTTAACCTGTCATCATCCTGTCATCATTCGTCGGGTCGAAACTGGGACCTCACCTCACGACTGGGACCTCACGACGTGTGAAAACGGTAACATCCCATGGTTTTTCGGGTTTCAACCATGCAAGGTGCTGATACATATAATTTACCTATGTATATATATATGTATAGAAATGTATAGAAATGTGTAATAATATGTTATAGGATATTATTGGTGTCTATAATATGAGCAGTTATATAGTTATATAGATATGTATAAAAACCATTAAAAACCATAATCCCATGTCATTACTTGACCTATGGTAGCTATGGGTATATTATATTGGTATGTAGCAAAAATATGATATGGAACAGTAAGATGTCTAACATGTGAATGATATTGTAGCCAATTGTATATTATCTATTTTGAGACTATAGTTACCATATATCATGACTACCAGCATGTATATTGAAAAGAATCCAATAAAAATATATATATTGGTTTATTTTGGTTCATAGTGTCTAATGTGGAGGATACTAATACTTACTGATATAACTATATTTAAAAGACCATCTTTGCATTTGGGAGTAATATACTACGTATATGGTCCAAACGAACATGAAAGCTATTGGGGTGTCATGCATGTATGCTGTCACCTATATAATGGAAGGCGAAGGCCTAGTTACCATAGTTACTGATCCAAACATATAATACCCATGTATGATTCTGTCATAGTATCTAGCTCATCGATCATTTATTCTGATATGTTTGGGTTATACATATATATATATATATATATGTATATATATATAGCTTGACCAATTTGGTCATAATCTCTCCCACATGCTCCGTACAGTATATGGTAAACGTACCATGTAGCTGCATTTACCCCGAAAAGTGACCCAGATGTAGGTAAAATATGCTAAAATGCCATACATGGAGCACCACCTTGGATGGTTGAAATCCTATATACATCCTGGGTTAAACCATATCTTAACTGGTGCAGGATTTCACAACCATCCACAGTATGCTGTATATCACCGTAGCCGGTAGTGGTAAGTACGGTGATTTTGAACACTTTCTCGGCGAGGCAGAACTCCTGAATTTCGCAGTGTCCCATTCACCCGCAGCCATGGACAGATCGGATTTTCTGGATCATTTACAAATGAAAAGGGTTGGACAGTTGGACATTCATTGT
>Ga0126342_10016064_pt1 | contig 13071 bp, 5 predicted proteins | sample Cyp1metagenome_FD_92528 | JGI IMG/M metagenome (GOLD analysis project Ga0126342, IMG submission 92528) | Coral microbial communities from Lord Howe Island, Old Settlement Bay, Australia - Cyphastrea 1 metagenome | ecosystem: Host-associated > Invertebrates > Cnidaria > Coral ... | reverse complement strand
TTTGTTATTGTTGTTTGTTGTTGTTTGGGTTTATGTTTGTCTTTGTGGTTGTTGTTGTTCTTGTTCTTGTTTGTTCTTCTTCTTGTTGTTGTTGTTGTTGTTGTTATTGTTGTTGTCGTTGTTATTATTGTTGTCGTTGTTGTTGTTATTGTTGTTGTTGTTGTGGTTGTTGTTTTTGTTATTGTTCTTCTTGTTGTTGTTGTTGTCGTTGTTGTTGTTGTTGTCGTTGTCGTTGTTGTTGTTGTTGTTGTCGTTATTGTTGTTGTTATTATTATATTATTATATTATTATTGTTATTGTTCTTGTTCTTGTTCTTGTTGTTGTTGTTGTAGTCCTTTTCTTCCATCTTCTTCCCTTACGCGCTCCCCCTTGCGTCGGCCGGGGTCGGCGGATATACATATATATATATATGTGATTACATTAAAATTAGATGACTAGCATTGGGTAGCCATATCGATATCTGCCCAGGCAGGCCCCTTGGTTTCGGCCATGTGCAGTGACCGTGTGGACCGTGAACCGAGCGCAGCTGGCCTCACTGCACAGGACCGGAGGATTGACTGGAGAATATGATTGTGACGATCTGTGACGATATACATGTCATATCTAATAATATATCATATATATATACTGGTTGGTGGTTCGGAACATTTTTTATTTTTCCATATATTTGGAATAATCATCCCAACTGACTGATATTTTTGCAGAGGGGTTGAAACCACCAACCAGATAATATATATATATATATCATACAAATATATCATTCCATACATATTATGATAATTGTTTTCATTCTTAATTCTTGTTATTTTTTATTACTGTATTGCTATTTTTAATACCATTACGGTGTCATTACTATTATTGCTACTGTTTTTTTCTTGCAAATCAGTATTGTGATTCTTTTCTGTGTCACATGTTGTAACTGTTATGATTTTTGTGTTCATTATTGTGTTTATTATTATTGTTGTTGTTGTTGCCATCATAATCATTATTTCGGTTTATATTCTTACTTATACTGCGATCATTATTGTTATTGCTCTGATCATGACTACTATGATATTGCATAATATGAACAAAACTGTGTAAAAGCTACTATGATCATACTATGATATACTGTCCACTACTATGATCATTATGATTAAATGGTATAAAAACCTATAAAAACGTTCATCCACATTCTCTGTAGTCTGTCGAAGTCACAGGAGGCCGAGCTGCCGGGCCCAGTTCACCAGATGGCTTTGAAGCAGTCCACTCTGTTGCTGTGTGACCTTCTTACACTCCCCAGCTTCGTTGTCGTCTTCCTTACACGCTACAGGTGGGGAGACCTGGAGGGAGACCTGGAGGGATGTCCTGGGGGTCCCAAGATCTCAAAGCTGAGTCGAAAGTGATATTTCCTTTCCCATGCCACACTTAAGTTTCTCTGAATCATCCACTTGAGCTTGCGATCTGAGTTCTCTTTGAATCCTTTTTAGTCCCTGCTGGTTTTCGCTGGTAGAAAGCGTCTGCTTTTTGGAGTTGATCGAGTTGCCCTTCTTCATGCTCCGTCACCGAGACATGATCTCGTGCCAAGATGACTTTCAACGAAAAAACGGCAGAATCCCGACACATATGATATACCATCTGGTTATGACTAACATAGCCATGAAAAATCATGAAAAATCACCATGCTATTAATAGGTAAACCATCTATTTCTATGGGCCATCTATACCATGGCTATGTTAGTCATAACCAGAGGGTAGTAGCATTCATGTGGTTAAAACAATGCCATTTTTACCACCCATGACTGGGAATGGTCGATCGTAACCATACCACCTATAAAAATGGTGATGACTGGGGGATGGCTTATTATTATTTTAACCACATTACATGGCATCCCATGACCGCTTTCGATGGGTTGTTTCTGCCCTGCGCATACCCAAAAAACCCAAAAACCGCCAGACAGCTGGAGTTTTTCCGAATGTTGGTGAGGCAGCAATCAGGACTAGCAATTCCGAGACAGAATTAGAGATGGCTTGAATGTGTGAATCCACAAATTACATGCAGGACATGCACTGTTGTTATGCATAGGTACAGGGCTAGAGATGTGAAAAAATTGCCTGTGGCATTTGCACCATGTCTCAGGTATCCCTTCATGAAGGCACAGACTGAAGAACTGCAGAAGTCTTGGGGTCCTGTTGCACATCACGTGGCCAGGCATAATGCTGCCGAGCATCACCTAGAATTTTCGGACAACCATTGAGAGCTGGCTGTTTGGGGCAGGTGTATACCTCCAAGTTGGCTTTTGGGACTTTGGAAATCAACGTTTGCTTGGATGATTTTTTTTGGAGTGACATCGTGACATCGAGTATTTGGTCAGCTTAGGCAACGCTCCAAGACCTTTCAACTTCCCATTCTCGAATTAGTCAAGCACGAATAGTGAATAGTTCAACATACTTGGGTATGGGTCAATACCTATAGATACATTTTTAGTGGGATGAACATCCATAAATCCCAGCTATTTTGGGGTTCACTAGGTACCAGGGTTTTGACTCATCCCCAGTTCAGCATGTTCGTCCACATTCGTGCTGAAATGGCCATGTTGCCATGCTTTAGGTGGCTGCGTTGATCAACTCCTTGGTGTTGCTCCACGACGTAGTTCTGGCGCTCTGCATGCTCCCGTTGCTGCTCACCATGTATCGATGGCCGAAGGTTCCATGGGTTCCAATGGTTTCACAGGGTGGTGAGTACTGCAAGAAGTTTTTGTGGGTGATTTGATCGTACTTTTTGAAACGGAATCTGATTTATCACACGTATCAACTAGGCATAACTATACTGGTTGGTGGTTTGGAACACGAATTTCATAGTTTTCCATAATATATGGGATAATCAGATAATCCTTCCCATTGACTAATATTTTTCAGAAGCCTTGGCCCAGGGTCCTCCCAGTGTTGAGGCTGCTCGATCTAATCCCCTGGGGTTGTTTTCGTTTTGGTCTCCTCTTTTTGCCATGGTAACGGTTCTGGATTCGCCAAAGATTGGACAAAGGCTCCCATTGGTGTTTTCAACAATTTGTTACAATTCCGAAGGAAACTGGCATTTAGTTCAGTCGCAAGACAGACGGGGCCTTCGAATTTGGATACAAGGTGATGTTCCAAAAGGGGTAACCATAGCTGGGGTTGAATTACTGGTGACATCCGTCCAACCTCTTCGCCTGGCAGTGGACTCGTCATCTGTCCTGGTTCCTGTCCCGGTGTGCGACCAGCCTGCTCTGTATCGGATTTTGGACTTATGCTGTGGCTTGGGTGGGTTCACTGTCGCTGCTGAGCGTCTTGGTTTTGGGGTTCGGGCTGGCGTTGATCAGAACCCGTTGTGGCGCAAGTTGTTCGAGTCCTTTCATCCATCGGCATCCTTCATCCCAGGTGACCTGACTGATCCTTTTGTGTTGCAGCAGCTGCTTCAACTTGGGGCCTTTCATGGGGTGGTGTGTTCTGGAATTGCCTGCCAGCCTCACTCGATCTTGGGTGACAGAAGAGGGATGAATGACCCACGTTCTGATAGCCTCCCCAAAACTTTGGTGGTGTCTTGGATGATGCAAGCTGCGGTGTTGATCTTGGAATGCACACCTGAGATCTTGAGAGACCCTGCTGCCCAAGAGATGCTCAGGCAGTACGCCATTGACACAGGATACCGTATGGCTCAGGGCATTGTGAAGCTTGGCAATGCTTGGTGCAGTCGCCGTGACAGATGGATTGCCGTGCTTACTGCCCCTGTGGTTCATCCGTGTGAGATCGTGGATTTGCCTGTTCTTGACTCCATTCGGGTTGTCGCTGACTTGATCCCAGAGTTTCGCATTTGGCATCAGTTTGAGCAGGCTCAGCTCACCTTGAATCTCTATGAGCTGTCCAAGTACTATCAGTACGCAGCTGGGGGCATGAACGCAGTGTGGATCAAGATGGATGAAAAACTTCCCACGCTCCTCCACAGTGCTGGCAATCGGTTGTACACATGTGCATGTGGTTGTAGGGCTGCCCTGAGTGAGACCCGTCTCCAACAACGTGGATTGATTGGCACTTTGCTGAAGCTTGGCACTTCCCAGGTTCACATGCACACATGTATGGAGCATGCACGGTATCTGCACCCCCTTGAGATGTGGGCCCTCCTTGGAGGCATGCCAACGGTTTCCATGGGACACAACCTCCGTTTAGCCATGGCTGGGGTGGGGCAGGCAGTTGCACCGTTGATGGGGCTTTGGATTTTTGCCCATGTGAAAAGATGTTTGGACTTGACCATGGAATCTTCTTCACCATGTGACCCCATGCAAGAGCTCAAGGCATACATGACTGAGGTGACTGCCAGCTGTAGGGAAATGTGGCCACTTCCGGTTGCACCGACGGTCATTGAAGCATCCGCTGATGCATCCGCTGCTGAAGCTGTGCCAGATCCGATTGAAGATGATGTTGAAGCATCGATCACTTGTGTGATCACACATCCGTGTACAGATGAGCCCGATTTGTCCTGCCGTGTTGCCTCGTCTGCTACTGGTGCCCAGCTTTTGGCCGCTGAGGTTTCTCTTGGTTCAGCTGTCCCAGGTTCTCAGTCGAGGGTTGATGGACTTCCGTGTGACCCTGCCAAACCTTTGCACGATGGAGCATTGGTCTCTGTGGTCTCTCCTTCATGGGATCCAGCTCAGCTCAAAGCAGATCAGTATTTGCCATGTTGTTTTGACAGCACTGAGGTTGTACAGCAAGCCTTGCCGTCAGGTGTTGATCTGCCTGTAGGGTCTGTCACTGGACGAGATCAGCTTGCCGATCTTAGGTGGCCAGATATGAAGCGCATTGAGCGACAGAACCTGTTGGGCATGCAAGGGCCAGTTTGGGGTGATGATGAAATCATGCATGGCTTGTTGCAAATTGCAGTGCTCACTGAGTCGGATCAACAAGTGCATGTTTGGGATCCACTGTTAATCACTGGGCTTGTGCAGTGTGATACCCCTGCAACGTGGAAGTCTCTTGTTTTGGAGTTGGGACCTATCTCCACGGTCATATCTGCGGTTTTGGTTGGACACCATTGGATCCCCCTGATTTGGAGAATTGATCTGGTTGGGGTTGTGTTGCACACTTTGTCGGTCAATCCGCCCTATGAACCTGTCATGGAATCCCTTTCCAAGGTCATTGGACTTTTTCGGGGTGGGGCCATGGGGGTCTGGAAATCTCACAGCACAGGTTTTGTCCCTGAGGGTCATTGTGGTGCCATGGTACTCTCATTCATCCGGCATGTCTTGTGGGGTCACCCCCTTGTTCCGGATCAAGCTGCTCTCTCTGCCTTTGCTGCGCAGGTCAGATTTGAATTCTCAGATGGGCTTCCAGAGCCATGTCAGCGTCCACGGTTGGCTGGTCTTGGTGTCAATGTTCAAACCCGTTTGGCTCAGTTGCTTGTTCAGCATGGAGTTGCAGATGTGGACTCACTGGCCCGGGCAACCTTGGTTTTGAAAGCACTTGGGGAAGAAGGGGTCACTCGAGCTTTGGATGCGGGTAATCCCTGGAAAGAACTCAAATGGTTGGGCAATCAGTTGCGTCCCCCCTATATGTTGATCAAGCCTTCAGAGTTGCAGGCCCAGGTTGAGAAGAGGGCAGCTGACAAACCGGTTGGAAACAAGCGTCACAAGCAGCCTAAGGGCAAAGGGAAGGGAGATCGGCCAGGGAACAGCGTTGACCCAACTTTGCTGCGTTTGGAGCATGGTATCTTTCAGAGTGATGAGGGTCAGCCACTGGGTCAATTGACTTTGCCACAGGTTGGATCTTCTGCTGCTGGGGTGGTTGTGTTGTCGGCCAACTGTGTTGAACCCTATTTGCGTGCCCCTCATGTCGTGTCGACTGGTCCCTTGGCTTTCTTTGTGGTGGATTCTGATGGTGTATTCAACACCTCCTTTCCTGTCTCTGCTGAGCGGGTCCCCTTGGTTTGTGCTGCAAACTCCGAGCCACTCCTTGTCGACGGCCACCTGATTCAGCTAGGTGCCAGAAAGGTGATCCGTGCTCCAGCTCAGGTCGGGTGTGAAGTTCGTTCCATCCCAACTTGCGTGGTGAAGGCTATGGTTTTTCGGGATGAGACCCCTGTTGACTGGTCCCAGGTGGTTGCCCATCCGTTGCAACATGTGTTTGGACTTATCCCACCACTTCAAGCCTGTTCGGATGTTGAATGTGGAGGCTGTGAGGCATGGCATCGTACTCCCAGTCTGCCGATGGACACCCCGGTACTTGAGTTGTGGGGAAAGCAGTGGCTTCGTATGGACTTTGCACATTGCCCACCTGAAAAGGCAGAGATGTTCTCTGCACACATCCGCCTGCCTGAGCAACTCCAATTGCAGGTGCAACAGTTTTCGGGGCATAGTGGAGTGTACCTTGAGCCGAAAGCACTGGATGGTCGGAAACCGTCACCAGAATTCCAGGTGGTCTGGGTCCCAAAGCTTGATGTGTCCCAACTGATGGTCCAACGCCAAACTATCCCTCATGTGGTAGGCATGGCTCGGCTGGGGAACAAGTATGGTCTTCGTTGCCTTACAGAGCATGCTGCTGAGGTGTTCGTCAAGCTCCGACCGGGGCACACCTTTCTTCCCCCTGGCAGGCGTCAGACGTACCTGGTAGGACCATTTGCATTCGGCACTCTCCAAGCATCCGTTGCCCAGGCTCTTTTGTCTTCGGGCTGGACAGCCAAGCCTATCCAAGCAGTTGCCGCCAAGTCACATGTCCAAGGTCTTATGTTCCGTGTCCAGTCGGTCCAGGACCCACCGATGAAAGTCTTGCGTATGGCCCATGGTGATGTCATGATTGCCAGAGAGGATGATCCGACTCAGCCGACCAGGGTTGAACCTAAGGTCGTAGCCACAACCGCCACGGAGTCCTTTGTGTCCAAGGCATGTGAGGTGGACTACATCCAAAAGCATGATCCATGGGCGAAGGCAGCCAGCAAGCTTCCAGCCAAAGCTCAGGCCTTTCAAATAGGAAATCCCCTGGAAGATGTGACTCAGAAGGTGCTCGCTGAGGTAATGGCCCAGATGCCCCGACACCAGATGGAGGTTGATGCTGACGATGCAGTGGATGGGCGTGTGACCCGTCTTGAGCAACAGGTCCAAGAGCTAGCGGGCCAAGCCCAAACCCTTGTGGCTGCCTCTCAGCAACAGGCCAGTGACAATGCCAAGCAATTTCAGGAGATCCGGACCCAGGTCCACCAGCAGGGCACCCAGTTTGAGGCGGCGATCTCCAACCAAGCCGCAACAATCCAGACCTTCCAAGATGCCTTTCAGGAACAGTTCAGACAACAGGTCTCGCACCAGCAGACGATGTTGGACAACATGTTCAACAAGCAGATGAACCAATTCGAGACGCTTTTGGCCAAACGTCCTCGACAGGAATGAAGGTGCCCAGTTGCCTGGTTGACTACCACAGGTAATTGGGATTGGGTTTTTGGTGGTCTTGTCATGGTTTTGACAATGAGTGTGGGTCTGTTTGCCTTGTGGTGCGGTACCAGCTCCTCAGCGCCTTTTGGACTTGCAGCGGAAGGCATGCTTGGACTTTCCTTACCGGTCCAGTGCTGGGTCTTTTCGATCCTTGATGATGTTGTCTGGCTTGTGCCTCTGGTCCTTTGGATTTTGGCAGGTCTTCTCAGTGAGATTCCTTTGGTGTGCGGGCATGCTGGACATGTAATTGGAGCTTCGGTGTCGATGAGGAGTGGGTCTTCTTGTCGCTCTCTTGGCTGTGCCTCAGCATGGGGTCCATGTGAGCCCTTTTCTTGGAGTGGTTCGACTGTGGCCTTCTATGGCTTTGTGGTCTGTGTGCTCCTTTGGCTCGGTGGTCTGCTTCCTGGAAGTGGTCTTGGACTTGTAGTGGATTGGCTGGGTGATGGGGCCATTGGACTTCCTCAGGACTCTTGGTGTGTGGGCCCCGGTGGACTTCTCTGGCCCTTGGCCTCTTGGATTTCCGGCCACTTTGTCAGTTTTGGGGGGGTGTGGACACTGACCCTTGGACACTTGGCCTCTGGTCATCGTGAAGAGCCAACTGGTGATCCCGATGATCGCCCTCCTAAAGGTGCCGGTGCAAAGAAACGAAGGTTTCAAATTGGCCTCAATGAGCCTATCTATGGTTTTCATGTGTGTTCCAGTAGCCCACCCTGCTTATGCACTGGCAGTGGATTGTGTGATGAGCAAACTGTTCCCCCTGGGGGCACTGGATCTTTGTCAGGGAGACTCTTCGGGCAGTTGCCTTACTTCCCACAGTTTTGTTTTGGCCGTCCTAAGCGTGCTCAGATGCCGCCAGATGGTTTGTTTTCACCTTTTTGTCGCACTGCCAGCCGGAGGAGGACAGGGAGTTCCCCCTCGGGATCTTGGTGTACAGCATGGCGGTGGTGTTTCACGATTTTGCTCTTGTCATTGGTCAGGGTGGGCGAAGCTTCTCATCCAGGCCCTCAGACCGTGTCTACTTGGACTTTGGGCATTGCCAATCCTTCTGGGCTCAATGGAAAGTTGGATCAAATCAACCACTTGGAAGGGGACTCTTGGATTTTGTCGGAAACCCAGCTTTCCCAGCAGGGTATCTCTTCCTTTGTCAAGGGTTTGAAGATGCTGCGCAGTCCATGGAAGTCTGTTGTCCCAGGAGCTCCAAGTCCAGCCCGTCAGCGCACTGACACTGGCACGCATACTGGAGTCATGTTCCTGTCAAAGTACCCTGCCCGTGCCTTGCCTCACACGTTTGACAAGGCGGTCTATGACTCTGCTCGCATCCAGGTTGTGGGTATGTCAGTAGCCGAGACTTGGGTCACCATTGGGCTTCTGTATGGAATTCCTGAAAATGCCCATCATAACCAAGCTAGGTATCAGACTGATGCTTTCTTGGCTGAATTGGTGGACCGGGTTGGGTGTCAGACCACGGGACCCCGGGTCATAGGGGGTGACTTTAACTTTGGCCCGTCGGAGCTTCAGCAGTTGGATCGCCTCCATGCACTTGGATTTCGTGAGGTGCAAGACCTTGCAGCTTGGCGCTATGGAATTTCCGCCCAGGCCACTGGAAGGGGTTCTCGTCGAATTGATCAAATGTGGATTTCTCCTGAGTTGCAGATGGCCTTCCAGGGTGTTCAGGTCTCCTTTGATCACTGGGCTGACCATGCTGCGGTGTGTGCGTCCTTCTCTGGTCCTGACCTGTCTTCTGTGGTGACCTCGTGGGCTGTCCCTCGTCCTTTTCCCTGGCCTAAGGAGTGGACTTGTCAGGTCAATTTCGATCCCACTGGCAACCTCACTGAGGAATATGCAAAATTTTGGTGTCAAGTTGAGACTCAGGCTAAATGTTGGAACCAGCATCATGGAGTTTTTGTGACCAAGAAGCAATGTGGCAGGGCGGCAGTGCTTGAAACCACCACCACACGTGAACCATGTTGTCCTGTTAAGAAGGCCCGAAAGGGTGATGTTCAGCCAACCTACATGGGCACCAGCCTTGAGCATGCTCGTTACTTTCGGCAACTTCGTCGTCTTCAGTCGCTGTGCAGGGCGCTGCAGAGGGGGCCTACCAGCTTGGCAGGACGGTGCAACCGGGATGAGACTTGGCGGGCTATCCGGCGGGCTGTTGGATTCCCGGGAGGTTTTGGACTGTGGTGGAATGTGCATGGCTTGGTTCCTGCCCTTGTTGCTCCCTTGCCGTTGATCTGCCCTCCATTGGACTTTCTCCAGGGCCTCTTCCTTGGGTTTCAGAGTTTTGTTCAGGTCTATGAAAGAGATCTGGCTCGCCAAAGGTATCAACACGCCAAACATCGGAGGGCCAACAACTTAGCTTTTGTCTTCCAGGACTGCAAAGATGATCCCTTGCCCAAAGCTGACACCTTGATCGATCGGGTTGAGGTGCATGTTGAAGAAGTCAGGGAAGACGACTCCTCCGTGGTCCTTACGCAGTCTGCGTCCTTCCTTGACTCTCTGCCGTTGGTTTCTGAAGGCAAGGTTGTCCAGGTTGTTGCTCATCATGAAGATCAGGTCTGGCTTGAATCTACGGATGGACTTTGTGCTGGCTCGGTTCTCTCCCAAGAAAGACCAGTCACTTCTGACACGGCCATCTTGCAGAGGTTTGCTGAAGCCTGGGGTCCTCGATGGGTGAAGCAGTCTCATGTCCAACCAGGGCAGTGGACTCAAATTTGTGGATTTCTCGACCGGGTTCTTCACCCAATCCCATGGGAACATAAACCCTGGACACTGGACACGCTCACCATGGCCATTCGTCAAAAGAAATCCAAGGCAGCCAAGGGGCCAGATGGTGTTTCTCAACCTGACTTGGCAAGTCTCCCTCCAACAGCAGTCGGAGTGCTTGTCCAGCTCCTTGAGCAGGTTGAATCAGGCAAAGCATGGCCTGCCCAATTGGCCAATGGATTTGTCACGAGCCTTGCCAAAAGACCTGATGCACAACAAGTTGACCAGTTTAGGCCTGTTGTGGTTTACAGCCTTCTGTACAGGGTATGGTCCGCTGAGCGGGCCCGTGAGGCGTTGCGATCTATTGCTGCCGTTCTTCCTGCTAGTGTGCAAGGGGGTGTGCCGGCTCGTCAAGCCAAAACAATTTGGTATGAATTGGCATCTGCACTTGAAGTGGCATACATGCAGGGCACTGAGCTTCATGGAGTCTTGATGGACATCCAAAAGGCCTTTAACAATTTTGCCCCGCCACCCCTTGTGGCATGCCCTGAATGGACTCTGCTTTCCTGAGCCTACCTTGCGGGCGTGGGTTAACTTTGTTACTCTCCAAACCAGACGTTTTCGGGTGCGGCGGTCGGTTGGGGAACCCTTGAGGTCTACCTGTGGACTTCCTGAAGGTTGTGCCTTGTCGGTTTTCGGGATGGTCGTTGTCGATTGGGTGCTTGACCTGTGGATTTCTGCCCTGGATGTGAAGGTCTGTTTGCGTACGTTCGTTGATGACTGGGGTCTGCTTTTTCCTGATGCTGGTGTCTTCCACCGTGTTTGGACTTCTGTTGAGGCCTTCACAGAGCAAATGGACTTGGCTCTTGACCTTACCAAAACCAGGATCTGGTCCACCCATGCCGATGCAAGGAAACAATTCCGTGAAGGTCCCCTTGAGGTTACCCTGTCGCAACGGAACCTGGGTGCCCATCAGAACTTCAGCCGTCACTGCCATAATGCGGAGGTTCAGAAACGCCTGGAGGGCATGCCCAAAATTTGGGTTCGGCTGCGGGCCAGCCAAGGTCCTTACAATCACAAGATCTCTGCTATCCACATGATGGCTTGGCCTAGAGCCTTACATGGGATTTCAGTTGTGCACTTGGGTGATGGCCATTTCCGCACCCTGCGGTCTGGCGCGATGCGGGCACTGAAATCTGACCGAAAAGGGGCCAATCCAACCTTGCATTTGGCCACCTCATCTCTGCTCACAGACCCTGAGGCCTGGGCAGTGGTACAAACTGTGCGTGATGCCCGTGATCTTGGTGACTACTCGAAGCTGGAATCCCTTCTTGGTCTGTTTGCACAGCCAGACCATGGTTTACCATCCAATGGGCCCACGGCCGTCCTGTTTTCCAGGTTGACTCGATTGGGGTGGGGAATTGGCGGTCATGGCTTGGTCCAAGATCGGTTCGGGTGTTTCAGTTTGCTGTCTGTGGGCTGGGATGAGCTGTTTCTCCGCATCAAGCTTGCGTGGGGTCATGTTTTGTCTCAGGCAGTTGCTCATCGCAGTACGTTTGCTGGCATTGAAAACGCCGACCTGACTGAGCTGCAGCATGCCCTGAAGGGTTTTGGTCCTGTTGATCAGGTTTACCTGCGCTGTCACTTGGATGGAACTTTGTTCACACAGAACGGTCGTGCCAAGTTTGCCCCGGGTGTTACATCCAAGTGTCCTTGGTGTCCCTTGAAAGACGGCTTCCACCACCGGGCCTGGATTTGCCCACACTTCGCAGCATGTCGGGACCACCTGACCCCTGCCCAGTTGGAAATGGTACCCACGCTTCCTTCGTGTCTTCGGAATCATGGCTGGCCTGTTGTTCTACCGGAGTGGGATGTCTTTGCCAGGTTTCTTCTCTCGGACGATGGATTTTGTAGGATGTCACCAGTAATCCCCCCAACTTTGGGTACCCCTGAACCTGTTACGCTGTTTTTGGATGGTACAACGGCTCATCCAAAAGAGCCGAAATTGCGCTATGCAGCATGGGCAGTGACTGTGGTCCCAGGAGGGCCAGGGACGCTGGACAACAGGGTTCTCATGGGAGGCCACGTGGTGGGATTGTGTCAGTCCCCTTTTCGGGCTGAACTTACAGCAATGGTTTGTGCAGTCAGGTGGGCAGTGCAACGTGGACAGTTGGTACACTTGTGGAGCGACTGCCAAGGAGTGGTTAAGGGAGTTCAGAAGTTGTTGCAGAAGCGACCGCTCAAGCGGAACAGGCCGCATTCAGACCTTTGGATGTTCCTACAGGATCTTCTTGCAGGCCATGGCAGTTCCTTGGTCAAGGTATTCAAAGTGGTGTCCCATGGACAGGTTGCGCTGGCCACAGGGCCATTAGAGGAATGGGCATACTGGCATAACAACTTGACAGATCGGGCTGCTGAGGACATCAATCAGAGGCGATCCGCCGATTTCTGGGTGGCATGGACAGGCTTGGTCAAGGCGGTGAATCTTCATCGCGCCATGCATGTTGCGATTTTGCAGGTTTTACTCCGGACTTCCAGAATGGCAGCAGCGGATCAAGTTCCAGCTCCTCCACCACAGGTTGTGATTCCGGAGGCCGGTGTTCCGCAACAGGTTGTTCCAGTTACATGGATGATTCCCGACAAAGCAGTTCGCAGGTATGGGCGAGACCTTCTGGAACATTTGCATGCTTGGTGGGTTGCGCAAGGCCCCATGATGCTTCAAGGGTCTGCACCCCTGGTGTACATTTCAGGTATCCAGTTGTTTATGGCGTTCAACTTGTTGGTGCAGTGCGTTTCGTTGTTCTGACTGTGGCTTGTTCTTTTTTTTCCGTTTTTTTTGGTAGTTGTTGCCAAGGACTTTCGGGTTACGGCGGAAGATGTTGCGTGGGCCAACAAGATGAGGTACCGGAATGTGCTGTCCTGAGTGCGTTTGCCT
>Ga0126342_10016063_pt1 | contig 13072 bp, 16 predicted proteins | sample Cyp1metagenome_FD_92528 | JGI IMG/M metagenome (GOLD analysis project Ga0126342, IMG submission 92528) | Coral microbial communities from Lord Howe Island, Old Settlement Bay, Australia - Cyphastrea 1 metagenome | ecosystem: Host-associated > Invertebrates > Cnidaria > Coral ... | reverse complement strand
AGGGTTTCTGGGTGAAGAGTCTCTGGGTGAAAAGTATGTGGGGGAAAAGTCTGTGGGTGAAAAATCATTGGGGGAAAATAGGGGTAGATGGGATGCTGGCTTTCGTTCCCCCCTTCTCAGGTACACGTTATAATATATATATATATATTATATAGACATGTATATATCTCTTTTCCATATGTTTTGTTCATGACTCTATGCAAAGCCTCCAAGATTCAGAACTTATGCAGTCAAAATGATGAGTCCACTTCAGGAAGACCGTGACTTCGATTGGTGGCATTTGCGTGCCGCCCCTTTTTGGCATGGTCTCTGATGCGTCAAATCTAGATTTGGCTGGATATTTTGCCTCAGGCGCTGCTTTGTGTACCTTACTATGGGCAGTCTTCGCGGTGCAAGATGTATCCAAAGAGGCACCGCCTGATTCTGAAGTGTCTCAAAGAGAGCAAATTTCAGTTTCGTTGGCGCACAATCCATCGCCAGCATGATCCGTTGCCAATTCATTTAGCATCAAACATTCTGATTCATTCTCACCATCATTTTCCAGCCCAAAAATGTGGCAGTGTGGAAGTTCCTCGACACTTGGCCCAATTGCAGGGTGCACTCATCATTGCGATGGGATCACCCAGTAAGTTCTAGTATTAGTATGTTGTACTTTCTCATCACCGTGATGTCATGAGATTGTAGGATGTTCATTCTGCTTCAGAATTGCGGGCCCATCCAAACCTATTTAGGTGAAACTGCTGAGCGATGTACAGACTGGATCTTGGCATGGCGCAGAAAGAAAGCTTTGAATAGCTACTAGCATCTACTAGCACTGAAGACTTGCTGCCTGACTGCTGCAGTCGATGTATGGCAAAGAAGCATGTACTGAACGGATACGATTTTTTTGAAAGGAGTCTCCAAGCAACACTCTAGCAATTCGCTCATTTGATATATCTAATACACAATCACACAATCTAAAGGACTTGTGGCCCACTACTTGAGCATCGTCATACTCATACAGTGTGAAGGGCACAGCACAAAGATTTCAAAGGTGGGGGAGGTCCATGTCCTGACATGACATCATGGCACCCCCGTTTTTCCGTCTCCAAAGCCGTTGGCCCGAAACATTAGTTGTAAGGGTCCAGAGTCTGCATGAACTCGATGAGTGCTTTCCGAAACAGCCCGTTCTTGAAACCTCAGGCAGACAATGACAGACAACAGAAATTGCAGTCGACATTGAAAAATATGAAGCTCTTAATTTGTATCACTGTGTGGTACCAAGTGCTCCAAACTTCTCTCTCAGCGATACTGCTTGATGCCATGGACGTTCGCGGTTCTATCCCGAATGCTTTCAGTTTCTGTCGCTGCAAATTCCCCATTTCATATTTGGTTTGCACAGGATCAACGTCTGTATGCCCAAAAATGGTCGTCATTTCTCAGCGTTTATGAATCTCAGGCATGAAGGTTGGCATCACTTTCTACTTTTGCGCACCCATGTGCAGGTCTGATTCCGGCTCCCTAGAAACTGTCTCAAGAGGCAACTTGAGTTTTGTTGGTTTGTTTTCCTGGCTTGTTTTGTTGGCCAGGGAAACTTAGCAACTGATTACCATTTGTTTTTCTTTCTTTTTGGTCCTGGGATGGTGTGTACATTTTCCCTTTTCTTATCTTGTAAAATAACTTGGTCCTTTGGAATGGACCCTCAGCCATTGATTTTTGCACCAGGACAGGTATCTTTCCAGCTTTCGGAACACTTCCTGTGCATTGCTGGAGCTGGGCGTCCAAAGTGGTGGCTCGCAGTTGATGTGGCTGGACTACCTAGGCCTCAGAAGTCGCGTGTATGGCGTAGATATTGAGCCCAAGGTGGCCGAGATCTCCAACAGGCAGTTTCTTTAGAGGACATGTCATGTGGATTTATATCATGTGGTTCTCATTTTCAAGCTGACAATGCTCAAACATCACTGGTTGAACTGGTTGATTAAGGCTTGGTTTGTGAATGTGGTGAGGCGAATCAGAAACTTCATCGGAGACATTGGAGATCCTGCTTTCTTAAGCTTCCTTTGCGAAAGTATCCAACGAATTGACATCATTGTGGATGATGCTTCACATTTGAACTGGCATCAAAAGCTGGCTTTTGAAGCGTTGTATCCATGTCTGAATCCGAATGGTGGAATCTACATTGTGGAAGACATTGGCACCTCATACAAAACGGCTTATGGAGGCTCGGAGGGTATGTGACAATCATTTGCCGGACCTGACGGGATCGATGCATATCCAGTTGGACTCCGCAGTGGCCTTTTCCTGCAAGTCTCTCATTCAAGCACATCTTTAGTGACTTCTAGTGACCAAAATACCTCAGCAAATACTCATCGCTTGGTTCGTTCATGTTCGTTCCCACTCGAAATCTACTTTCAACATCTTTCAACTGTTAGGTGGCTGGAGATCTGAAGACTCCTTCATCGAATTCGCCAAGGCCAAGGTCGATGAGCTCGAGGCCTTTTGGTCCTGCAGTGCTTCGGTGATCAGCAGCCGACGCGGACGCTGTGGCAGCGGGACGCTGCAAGTGCCGAAGCTCGGGCCAAAAGCCCATGTGGGTCCCATGGGTCCCATGGCTTTGTGCGGGGATACTCCACCAAAATAGGTTTTTTAAAACCATGTTTAGCCATGTTTAGCCATGTTTAACCATGTTTAACCATGTTTAGTCATGTTTAACCATGTTTAACCATGTTTAACCATGTTTAGCCATGTTTAACCATGTTTGATAGGGAATATGATCAATATGATGCTCAACCAATGCAGATCATGCATTTTTGGAGTACCTTAAAGTGTCCGCCCTGGAGACCTTCGATGTGCACGACTCTTGGGTGTTACATTTTCAGTTTCTTATTTCGGATCATACGTGCCATTATGTGCCCTAACCTCGGAATTCTTAGAATTTTTCCAGCAAAAATGGCATGGAACACTTCGCTTGTCCAGGATTTCAGCACTTACTCGCTCCACCAGTGCTATTCACTTCCACGATGGCCTGGTGGTCTTTGAGAAGAGATACAAAGAACCTGCAGTGTCGATGGAGACGGGAAGCCTGCGGCTGCCCAAACGTTTCGTTGGATTCAGCTTGTACCCTTCGCACCTTGCAGATTCATGGCTGCCACATATGTTTGGCATGGGTTCCCACGGTGCACTTGATGGAACGTGTTCAATACCACAGCCATTTCAAAGTCTGGACATCTATGATGTATCCGTTCGAGGATTGGTCATGGAAACGCTGATGGATCACCTGAAGTCTCTGTCCCTTCGACAAGAAGGCGGTGAACTGAAGAGAAAGTGTTCTGATTTGATGTCCGTCTTTCAAGATGGCTTATATTTTTCCCAGTTGGGCATGGATTTCACAGTGGTACACCTGAAGCGCCGGAGCTTTGCTGTGGAGTGGAACGCTTCAAACGTGGACCGAGACGTCAAGGACCTGATCAGCTGGTACTTTGGAAGAGGCAGCGGTTGGGGTCCGCCTGAGTCGATAGGGAGACCTGGTCCCCGCGACCCCGTACAGGTCCTCCCAGACAGGTCGAGTATCAGCATCAGTATGCAGTGAGGCTGTCACACTTCATTCTTATAGAGAACTATACCCTTGACATCAATGAGCACATTGGTTCGGTAGACTTGAACTGAAATCACTAAAGGTGATGCCTTTTGCATATTGCCTCAAGATTCAGGACAACATGATCACGTTTTGGTCCAGCTTGGAAGCCGGAAAACCGTGTAAAACTGTCTTAAGTCTTAAGTTTTATCCCAGTAACGCAGGTGCTGAACCCTTGGTCATCGCGGACTCGCTGTACCGAAATCGACCACGGCCCACAGCATTGCAGGCTGCACCGATCACGGCAGCCTTGGAGTGACTTGCCTTTGAATGGCTGTGGCGGCTGTGGTTAGACCCTGGGCAAGTGGCCAAAATCACCAGGGCATCATGGTTACCTCAGACCTGCTGAGGAAGTGGGGTGATGCTGACTGCATACGGAAAAGGGAAGTATGTCAACGCATTGATGGGCTGAACAAATTTCCCAAACACTAAGAAACTAGATTGCAGACTCGGGAGACCCAGAACATGCTCCAAGCAGTAGCCGGGAGTCGCAATTGTGGTACTTCCCGGTTTGTTTGCAGTTTCCATCCACTTTCCATCCTTGTTGTGGTAGGTTGCAGCGCGACGGCTTCCTGCGCTTAAGCGCCCTAGGGCTGGACATGGATCTGCTGCAGTTGGAGGTGGCCCAGGCCTTCCAAGCCTCCCAGGAGGTCCAGGAGGCCGAGGCCCGGATGCTGCGGAGGTCGATGCGCTGGGGCGCCCTGGAAACTTGGAGGATGTCGGAGTCGATGGGAGATGGAACTTGTTGGGGCTGTTGGGGATGGGAAATCAGATTTGGCAGAGATGGGAATAGATGGCAGTAATTGGCAGTTTCAAAATACAACAGGTCCACATCTATGAACATTCTCCAAAAACTGGGCCATGCTGCTAGAGATCTCATAGCCGCAAGAGCAAGTGACCAAGGACAGATTGTTTTCCTCCGATGCCATTTTGGAGCTGGCCTCGTTCTACCTTGGTGCAGACGTCAAAGTATCCGGCTATTACCTGCTGCGGCTCAAGCCCGGGCTCACTCCGGCAGAGTACAGCTCCAGCACGTGGCACCACGACAACTGTGGCAGCAGACTGAAGCTGTTCATTCTGTTGCAAGACGTTGGTGAGGACTGGGCACAGGGGGAGGAACTTTGAAACAGGTGTGATGTGAGTGATTTCTTTGCAAGAGCTCAAGTGGTATTGCTAGATGTACTGTTTTGAACAAAACTACTCACTCGTCTCGATTTGTGGATTCGATTTTGCGGTTCTTCATCCAGGATGGCTTTTACACAGAGATCGCCAGAGGCAGCAATAGCATGGCTTACTACTGGTATGGTCTTGACCACATGTCCCGTTTCGATGACGCAAGCGTGAAGTCATTCTTCAGTGTTGAGCGTTTGTTCAGCCCCGCTGGTGGCGGTTTTCTCTTTGACACCAACGCGCTGCATCGGGTCAGGGTCGATGGCCAACGACAGCGCGACGCCGTGGTGGTGGAAATTGCGAATGTCCAGAAGCTGCGAGAGATTCCCATGACTTCCTGTGGCTCTCAAGGCTTGGATGTTGGTCGTGGCTTTCGATTTCCTCACCGCTATCATCGCCGACCTGGATTCTAACATCAGATGACAAAGTTGCTGGAGCTGTGCAGAGACCTCACCCGGCAATGTCTCCCCTGCTGAGACACGGATGAGATGCATGACTGGTGACTGGTAGCGCTTCACGGTTCGCACGTACCAGCACCCACTCTATGAACAGACGGAAGGTGGGGGGATCTAGTCCAGACATGTCCAGACACAGTGGCACCGCTAGAACTTCATTCGGAACAGTAGGCACCTGAGCGCAGCAGAGACTGTAGGATCTTTTTAAAGAGGTATCGTCAAGGTCCCAAGGTTCAAGATTTTGTGTGGATAGGTTTGGGATGGTTTGGGTACATTTGTTCCCAGGAGTGAAATTGCATTGCAAGTCCTCCATGTGATTCGCCCGCTACGTGAGAATATGGAGTTCAGAGTTCACCACATGCGTTTGAGCCTGGGCTTAGTTACCGAAGATTGGAGGCCATGAAAGAGCCACTGTGGTCAGTTGCACCGTTTCCAAGTTGATGAAATCTCTGTCATTATCATGTTGTCTTTTTGGGGTTGTATCCTGGTTGACTTGGGGTTCTCTGCCCCATCTGCATGACCGTTGTCATCTTACTAGGAACCATGTTCATTAGCCAAGTTCATTAGCCAATAGACGCAATAAGCTTTGCCATGCCATGAAGGTTATGATACCCAAACTCAAACAGCTCCAGGTAGCCAAAACATGACCTTTGCATGCTTTTCTTGAACGCAGTATGCAGGGCAGTTGTTGTTGTTGTTGTTGTTGCCAATGCGATAAGTTCTGACCGATCAGTGCCACGGGGGCTCTGGCAGTACCTTGGTTATTCTTCAGAGGTTCTGGCCTCCACTGAGGACATCTCCCAGCATCGAACCTCTGGCAATGCAGATCGCAAGGCAGGATGTTGTGCACTGGCGCATGTTGGTTGGCCTATGGGCACTGATGGTTTCGGAGTCTAAGTACTGTCTCGGAAGGTCATCTTTGGTTGTGACAAACCAGCTTGCATGTGCAAGGATCTGCATGGTGAAGTAGTCCTTCTTTTGCTTGTGCTTGCCTCAAAGATGGCTCAAATTGATCATTGCTGCGTCCTTCCTCCACATTAAGAACTTGGGTGGGCGGTAAGAAGCGCATGGCTGATCAGGAGCACATCGAAATTGTAGGCACTGCTTTTCGCGGGGTTGAAGTGAAGTCCATCTTTGATTTGTTGGCCGAACTTCAGAAACCTGTGAAAGATGAGCCGCACGAAAGAGGCGAACCACACCGCTTCAATGAACAACAGATACAATTTTTGAATGATTTGAGCAAAGGCAAGGGAACGGACATGGACCCCTCGCGTCAACCAACTGCTCTGGCAAGATGGCAGCATTTATTGGAGATGGTGGATGTTGACCAATTGAGGCATACGCACAATCGAGTTTCCGCCAAGTTTCGGCATGGAGAACACAACGGGCAAAGGGTGTCTGATTTGACAAAGAAATTGAAGAATCACAAAGTGCAAATTGACGATATCACGCCGTTGGTGTGCTTAAGGTGGAATCAGGTTGTGTGGGTCATTTGTGGCAATCGTCGTTTGAAGGCCTTGCAAGACTTCGCCAAGAGCCAGCCAGGCCAGGGAAATACGTTCCACCGTCCCATTCGCGTGAAGTGCCTCGTCCACCCAGACCCAAAAAAAGCACCTCCGGAGCTGATTGCCAAGTTTTTGCTGGCTTGGGATACAACCTGCCATGGAATGAAAGCATCCATTCGTGGACGGCAGCCATCATCAGAACACAGGGTTCCCAGTTCTCAAGATCCTGATGAAGCTCTTCGTATCTACAATCCAAAGGCAGAGATGTTCTGGCAAGCAAAGCCTGGCACGCCTGACTTGGAGGATCGGCCCCGTTTCACGTCAATCCCTGGTGAAAACGATGAGTTCTATGTCCGATACTATGTCGGCCACAAGGGAAAATTTGGCCATGACTTCTTGGAGTTTGAATTCCGTCCAGACGGGCGCTTCCGCTATGCGAACAATCCAACCTACAAGAATTATGCCATGATCCGCAAGGAATGTCATGTGTCCTCAGCGGTTCTGGGTGTCCTGCGTCAGATTATTTTGGACAGCGAGATCATGAAGAAGGATGACAACCATTGGCTGGCGCCTGATCGGATTGGCCGGCAGGAGCTTGAGATTGTATTTGAAGGTGAGCACATTTGGTTTTCTACATCCAAGATCGGAACTCTTGCAGACGTGCAGGCGTCCAAAGACCCTGAAGGGCTCAGGGTCTTTTATTACCTTGTGCAGGACTTGAAGAGTTTTGTTTTCAGCTTGATAGGCCTCCATTTTCGTGCGAAGCCTTTGTAACTTCCTAAGAGAGATTCTGCAGTGACATAGTGTGAAGAGAACTATTGTTCACGTTTTGATCAGTCAGTGTAGGTAGGCTTATGGTCCGTATGGGGACAGACTTATCTCTTCATGTTTCAAAAAGCTCGCGGTTGCTCAGCATCTGAGTCAAGCGACACAGGAAAACCTTCTCTGTTGACTTGTTTCCAGTGGCAACCATGCCTCAACTTTTTCTTTTCCGAAGCGTAGGCTCTGACCGACCACTTTTCCAACTTCAATCACTGCTCCAAGAATGTTGAGCTCCATGCTGCGAGCGACTCGGACAGCATTACACCCCATGTCAGCCTTTGGCTTTGGATGCGCAGCAATGATGAAGTCTGATCTGTGGCAGTGCCCTCGATCTTGTATCGATGGTACAGGATTGTGTCCCCGTAATTTCATTTTGGTGATATCACAACATTTGAGTCTTAGGCTGTTTGGGTGTCTGCGCGCAGATGCGCAAATCGTGTCCAAGGTGATCCATCGGTCCAGGAAGCTGTGGATATCAGGCGCTGGCTGCTGGACTTGGATTGCGGCGGGCCGTGTTGGCACCATTTTCCACTTGCAGAGCTTTAGATCGAAGCAGGCTTCAAAGGAAGGGTATGTCCAACCATGTTGGTTTATGTTGGTTTATTGGTTTATTGACCTGACTCGTACTTTTCCGACTGTTCCATACTATTCCCAAATCATAGATGAAGAGGGAACATGCTGAAACTTTGCATTCCTATCTTTCTGTGCTGATTTGGATATTCATGGAGCCACCGCGCTATTTGTTGTGATTAAACTTAGTGGAATGTGAATGAATTTAACACAGTTTTGAGTTCGTGGAAGTCTGGAAACAATATCCTAGCTGCAGGTGGTGAATTTTGATACATCACTTTTATTATATACATCAGCGTTTCCTTAAATCCTCTCCTAACAGCCTGGGTTCCTACAATTATCATTGGCCAAGCTGGCGTTTGTCTTCATGCGTGACTTCCTGTGCTGGAAGGCTACGATGGCATGTGGTATGGTGTACATTTTGTTATTGTCAAGGAAAACAAGGCTTTAATTCTGGCTGGATACCACCCAAAAGCCATCAAAAATAGTCCAGAAAACTGGGAAGCTTCATCTGCTTTCGGAAAGAGGTCGCTAGCCTCATTGCCTTCCGAAAAATGATCATTCGTTTTTCCAACTCATCATGCCTTCGGCAAAACAGTGTGGGATGATTTACAGCTCTCAGTCTTTGGGGCCAACACAACAAACACCCTGCGAGACTCCGCCAGGGGCGCCTCGAACCTGGCGCAACGAGTTTGGAGGTGCGATTCACAGCGGAAGATGTCTCCATGGAGGATTTGTGTTCTGATGCAGCTGAAAGAATTTGTCACAAAATTGAGTTTGCGGTTGTAAGTTCTAGATAAGCTTGGGATTGTGAAATGATCTGGAACCCTCAAACTTCTCATCTTGCAGCCAGTCCATCTCTATAATTTTCACATATTCATTCACATGTTCATTGTAAGGGATTTCTTCTCAACAGCGACCTTTTTGAGTTAGCTCGCCTTAAAAATGTCAATGAATACCTTCGTACTGCCCGGCCTTGATTTTGTTTTGGACAGGCGGCGCGATGAGTGTTTTTTTGCGGGTTTCTGTGGGCATCGAAATCAGATCGGTGAATCTGAGTTGCCTTGGATCTTTGGGATTCTTCAGGTGGATACGTTCGGCCTTTTTTCCGTTTCCAGGAAGAATGGGCGGAATAGGAATGCCGTGGGATCTTACCCGATCATGACTTTGTTCGTTTGGCTCCAGTTTAGGATCAGGGTGTTGGCCGCTTCTGCAGCCATGAAATCTTGAGATCATTTCCCGAACAATGCAGTGGAGACGGAACTGTTTGCCTCTGCCGAATTTCGTGATCTGTCTCGTCTTCTTCACTCTGCACTTCCGAGCGGTGGCCCCGTTCAAGTTTAGTTTAGAGGATACCACCAAATTTGGTGTTGACGATTCAGAGGATGCAGAGAATGAAGATGAGCTTGACAATGAAGAAGAGCTTGAGGATGATGAGTTCCTGATGGAGTCCGATCTGCCTCTTGAAACTCTTCGGAACTGGGGCCAATATGGTGATTTGGCAGTAGCTTTTCCAATCGTCCTCCAGAACTTGACCAACTACTCTGGACTCATCAACGGGCAAAAAGCAGACAGTGAAAATATCACCTACAAATTTGGGAACCCAAAGGACCAGCGTCACAGAGCATCTGTCAGTCTCACTTTTTTGGCAGTTTTTCCAAGTGGGTGAATAAATCTATGTTTGTTTGAACATGGCGTACCCCCCAAATTTGATGGATGATCATCATTTTTCCTACAACAATGGTCATTTCGCGATTTTATCAACCATTTTCAGACACACCCATTTGGGGATTTCCAAATTGCTGAAACCATGGCAGGATGACGAGGAACTTCTTTATGACAAGGTTTCTGGGTTCTTCACTGTGCTCCATGAAAGCATGGAAGGACAAGATGGTCCACGGTACTGCCCTCGGCATTCGATGAAGCACATCAAGGACTGGTTGCGGCGCGTCTCTTCTGCTGTTTGCTGGTTGACGAAATGTTGCTATTAGTTCGACATTTCTAGGACGGAATGCGTCAAGGATTACAATCAGACCCAAGATAGTGCTCAGCTATTTGCCCAATTCTGGCGAGTTTCAAGCAAATCTGTTTACAGTGTCCAACCCCTTTCCCATTTTTGTAATTTATCAGTCATTATCAGTGCCAGGAATGCCTTGTGATAGCCAGCTGCTTGCTGCAGTCCCAGGTGGGTTGACATCAAGCAGTATGGGAAAGTTCTCAGTTTTGAAGATGATCCGCTTACACCGATCCTGGATCTTTTTCCGTTCAAGGATCATTAGTCATTTATATGTCATCATAGACATATGCAAGAAAGGCTGTTTTCCACACCATCCAGGTCCCTACATATGTTGAGATGCCAATGTATGCATCGATGATTGAGTTGCTGGACCGCTTTGTAGAAGAGGGCTGGCCATTGGTGGAGAGAGGCTTACTGAAGGACGGGGGTTGTTTGACATTTGACATGCAGTTTTTGAACTGGTTTGCATCTGAGATCAAAAGCATCACAAACCTTGAGCTGAGAAGCCTTGTTTTGAAGCCACATCACTGAATTGTTGGGCTGCAACCGCATGGAGCACCCAACCGGAAGGAGGAACATTATCATTTGGCGACGCTAGACGAGGAAGTGCCAACCAAGTACAAATGTGATGCCTTCTCCCACCCTCATTCTTTCGTGGCGCATCTTCAAGTGAGTGAGGATTGGCTGTAGAAGCATGATCGGTGGGGCGGTTGGTGGAGCGATTTGGGGAATACTGCAGAAGTCTGTGTAGTACTACTTGGGAATTCTGCCTCTGAAAACTCTACCGTTAAAACCTTTGGCAGATCTGTATTGTGTATCATCCGTACATATATATATATAATATGATAAGATATTATATGAGATACTATATCTATATCTATATATATATTTACTATATTCATGTGATTGCTTTGATTCTTTGCCTGGTAGCCCTCTCTAAAGACACCTGCTGAAGCCGCAGGATTCGAATTCTGCTATGGCCATGTCGATGCTCTTGGCACAAAAGTCCCATGCTACCCATGAAATCTTGGATTCGCACAGGCACAACATGTCTGTAGAGGCAGGCCTGCGGAACTAGCAACCGGCGATGATCGCATTTGTACGGTGTTGATGGTGTTATGGCTGCTATGGTGTTGGGTGTTTGTTGGTGTTTTTTTCTTTGTGTTCTTGTTCTTGTTCTTGTTCTTCTCATCCTGGTTGTGGTGGGGTTGCTGCTGCTGTTGCTTAACAGCTGTTGCTTAACAGCTGCTGCTGCTGCTGCTGCTGCTGCTGCTGCTGGTGCTGGTGCTGGTGCTGGTGCTGTTGCTGTTGCTGTTGCTGTTGGTGTTGGTGTTGTTGTTGTTGTTGTTGTTGTTGTTGTTGTTGTTGTTGTTGTTGTTGTTGTTCAACGACAGCTAGATGTTGTGGCTACCGGCTAAACAACATGTTCTTCTTGAGGTTGCTGGATTGTTTCTGGCACCTTGAAGGAGACTATCCGCCGAGTCATGGAGGTCTGGAGTCCACTTTGTCTCAAAGCGCAAATCTTTTCCTGCGACGAGAGAAACTGGTGGGATCTTCACTATGCTTCGCATGGGCAAACAATGGCCCTCATGGAAACAGGTGGGTTCCAATTGCTCCAACTTAATTGATGTAGTGAAACATGTGAAACATGTGAAACATCATTCTTTTTCAGTTTCACGCTTCCTGAAGGCCCTTATTATTCTGAAGATTCTTCAAGGTACAGGTATGGAGGTGGCATGGGTTTCGGATGCTGAGCTTCAGGTTCTGCGTCTGCGCTGCGTGCAGAGATCCGCACGCGCCTAGCGTTGGAGCGACGCGTGAAGGCCTTCATGCGGGAGCACCACATGGTCTTCGGTGGTTTTCTGCAACAATCTTCCAGGGAAGGCAGCGGCGCCGCACTGCCAAGTTGTGGTTGGGGTAGCTGCAAGTTTTGTCCATGTGGAGTTTGTAGGCGCTTTCCATTTGAGCATGCATTGATCTTTTTTTCGCAGGTTTAAAGACATTTGGTTCGACAATTTTGACAGATTTCTATTCTTAGTTCTCAGCCTTTCGCATGATGAGTGACTTAGGTCCCCAAGTCCCCAAGTCTTCCCCCGCAGCACCGCAGGCACCGCAGGCGCCGCAGCAGATTATTTTGATTACAACAAGAGGTCCGAGGTTTCGGTCGTTACCTGGAAGAGCTACGGCAGCTCGGTCGAGTCAGGGCAAGAAAATGGTTGAAACATGGACTGGTGCTGATGTATAATTTGATAGATAAACAATGATAAACATATAGATTGATACAATCCTATAAATACAAATATAGATGTAAATACAAATATAAGTAATAAGGTATATCTATATATTTTAATGGAATCATGAACCGACTGACCACAAGCTATCCAATGCCTGGCCTTTTGAATCTCAAGCTCTATGGTCGATAGTGTCCTAAGGGTCTTTCAGTTGGGTCTTGAAGGTGCTCGTAACAATTGGTGGAGCCTGGGTTGTCCTGCCTACTGCATTCAGCCTCCCTTCTCTCTTCTTGCTTTGATTTTCCTCTGTGGATTTGTCACTGGCACCTGCGCCACCTTCTTTTCCCTTTGGACTCTTTGGACTTGGATTTCACCTGCTCCTGCTTCGCCCATTCCATCTCCTTCTGCGCCTTCTTCTCGGTACTCAGTTCTGGCTGAGTACGCGTATGAGCAAAAGCAAGCACGACGGAGAGCCTTTTGAAGTTCAGTGCTCTCTGGGGGATCTTCGTATCACCATTGCTGGGCCTCGTGATCAGGCCACTGCACTCCTGCTCAGGCTCACCGCGGAAAGAGCAGAGGAATCTGCGAGGTCACCAAGGACAGAGGGCTCTTTTGACTTGGTCTCTTCAGTGCCGACGGAGGTGCACAACACTGAGAGCCGCAGTGCTATTGCTTCGAGTTTTCAGCCT
>Ga0126342_10016062_pt1 | contig 13074 bp, 8 predicted proteins | sample Cyp1metagenome_FD_92528 | JGI IMG/M metagenome (GOLD analysis project Ga0126342, IMG submission 92528) | Coral microbial communities from Lord Howe Island, Old Settlement Bay, Australia - Cyphastrea 1 metagenome | ecosystem: Host-associated > Invertebrates > Cnidaria > Coral ... | reverse complement strand
GGAAGGTTACCAACTGACCTTGTAAAAACTTATGAGGGCCTCAAGCAACTTGTCTTGCCATGCCATGGCCTTAAGCTAACGGACCTTCAAAGTAAGGCTTTTGGAAGGTCCAGGTATATATATGTATTATATATATATTATTATATATTATTATTATCATTATTATTGTTATCATTATTATACTATATATACACACATTAATTCAGACTGTGTTTGTTTTGTTCTGATGGACCCAGATGTCAGGAACCCCCTTTTTTGAACAGGGGTGACCCGCCTCCGGATGAGCCACGATACTGCGGGGCTGGCGAAGCCATCCACGATGAAATCTGACCGTCGGATTGTCGTTGCGTGATATCATTGACATCTTCAAAGAATGGACTAGAAAAGACGCAACCGACATTGTTCACTTGTACCCCAGTAGGATGTTGTTATATGTTTGTTTTTGTCCTTTTTTTTCCGACAAATTGCTAGGGTTGCCCAAAATATTGAAAACCAGTGCTTTCAGGATCTTGTACGTAGATGATGGTTACCCTCTAATATTTTCAGGTCTCACATGGAAGATGGATAAGAGAACATATATACATATATATATACATAGTTTGCTACCATAGCAGTATCAGATTGTGTGCCACTCAGTATACTCTCAGAGTCATTTTTTTTGGATCTTGCCTCGACATTCAATTCATTTCTTGGCCAACAATAATTATCGCAACAATACACCATTGATCAATCGATGAATTTGTTACCAATGTTTAACTCAAAAAACAAAATAAACTTTAGTGATCATCAGATATCAACAAATTAGTTATCATTCAACGTCATTTATTAATTGATGTTTGTTGACCCTTTTGCTGACACAGTGTGGGCCACCAAAGCTTCTGGCCGATGAGTCACGGTCGGGTCACGGTCGAGTCCGGTCGAGTCGCTGCGCTGAGAGCCGCGCTGATTGGACGATGGGCCCCCAAATCCATGGGAAATCCATCACGTGGATATTCTCGATGTGTGATTCCGTCTTTGTTTCGTAGTAAAAAGGGATAAAGGGACCGTTCCGTGCCATGTGAAACATGTGAAACATGTGAAACCTGGAGGATGACCTTTCTGAAGATCAGTCTGAAGCATTTTGGTCCTCAGTACACATGAAAACGATCAATGCTAAGCGCGCCAATGATGAGGGATGAAGGTTGGCCTGAGGCCTACAGGACCTATCGATGGCTTTTGCTTTATGCCAAGTGCAGGCATAGAAAATCATGTGCTTTGTGACTCAGATAGCTTGCTTAGGGAACTTAGGGTGCTAGCTTCTTCATGCAGCCCAATTAGGAGAATGACAGTTTCTGCAACATACTTTTTGAACCGCGCGATGACGATTGCAGCAAATTTGTCTCCTAAAGGACATCCCAGTCATTCTTGACTACTCCCTCTCCAATGCTAGCGGCTGCTATATAGCAAATAAGGACACATCAAGTCACACCCCAGGAAACCATTGTCAAGCAGCAGCATGACGCTTTCTGGTGGCAACATGTCATGCAACTTGGGAATGACTGAGAGATCTCCCACGGCTTCACTCACGTAATGTTAGGGTAGAGATTTGTCAAAAAAAATGGTCACAAATTCCTCACAAAATCTTGAAATGATGATGAACATTCTTAGTTTCATTGATGAATTAAACACACCCCAAAAATTGTCACAGAAAGTGATTTCACATATTTCATCACCTGCATCCACCATGGTTTCTAAGGGATGTTGATTATGAGCAGCAAACTCCAGGAGGTTCAGCCCCAGCTCTTGAGCCCCATTTGGCTTTAGGGCGTGCCATCTTCGTGAGGAGGATAAATGGGATTGAAAGCTTCTGAAGAGATACAAAGGATGATAAATCATGGCAGCAAAAATGGAATACACATTGATGTATAGGTTGGATCAAGGTGATTTCTGATACATTGGGTTATACTTGGATGAACAATAAGACATGGAGATGGGTCAAAACTTCACAGACATCAAGATCATCAACCTACAGATGTTGGATCTTTATGTTGTATCATGAAGCCCTTTCGATTCTCTGCAGGTCCGAACTTGAGTCCCATACCCAAATGGTTTCAATTGACCTTTTCCCATAGCGTTTTAAAGGCTTCCCGCCACAAGTGCGGAATCTGGGTGCCCCGCATGGCAACTGAAAGGTACCCAGGGATTTCCCCATGGCTGGGGTTTGAAACGCCACCTCAACCAGGGTGACTCCAACCTATAGGGGTCCTATGATGGCCAGAAGTGGGGGAAATGGGTGATTTTTCCTCAGCCAATTGTTTCCCATAGTATTTGGACTCGAAGCAAGCACCCCTCTGTTGTGGTGGTGCATTAGTGGATATATGTGGAATTATGTGGATATTAGAGGCCCGCAGAATCGGTTTTCCCCAAAGGTTCATGGAACAGAAATTGACACCCCGTGCTGTGTTCGCACAGGTCCTAAACGATTGGAAGAAGAAACCTTGTTTTGCTTTCGCACCTATGGGTACGTACCATTGAACGGGTACAGAACATTGGTAGTTTGCTGAGTATTTGCTACATACAAGCAGCTTCTATCGATGTTCAATGGGTTTTTACCCTCTGGGATTCCTGGACAAAAAATCCCAAAAGTTGGGGACAAAAATTCCCAAAGGGGACAAACTTCCCACAAAACTTGGGGACAATAATTGCAACCCACAGCTTCTAAAGAGATAGCCCAACAACATGGTAGAGAGACATGCTAATACAATCTTATATATATATATATTCATTATTAATAGTTGGCAAGTGTGACATGTAGTATTACTGATTAACCATCAACCTATTGAACTATGACGGAATTCCCAACGAATGACCATCAGCCTGGACCATATCCCAGGGGACAGATGGTGGGGTAGCCCATGGGGCGGAATTGGCGGATGGGTTTTGTGAAGTTTCAAGGTGCCAATTGGTTTGTCTCAAAATCGTGTACTCCAAAAATGCATTAACTAATCATCATTTTCCTATAAATTCCTATAATGTCCCTCTTGAAATGGCAAATTTCGATATTTGGAGGGTGCACATCATTTTCAGACACATTCCATTGGATGGTTTACAGAAGTTGTAGGCTCATCAGCCATGTATGTTGAACCCTTGTTAGGAAATAACACATGTGTGTGCAAAACAATGAAATCACACTATCCTATACTATCCTCAGTTTTGGGTTGATAACATTGTGATCTGCCTATGTTCCTTCATCACAACTCTTCCCGTTTTTGTTGATCAAAAAGGGACATTTCTTGCACCGCTGGAGAAGGGTCCATCCCCATCCAGGTCCCTGTCTCGTCGATCGCTGACGAGATGGATCGTCAGGAGGTGGTCATTTCATCAGTGAACCATGTCTTGTTTGTTGCCGATGTAGGCTGTTGAATTTAGAATCGGGGAAAAAACGTGGTTGAATGGTTGGTCAAGTGGTTTGGTTCTAATGTTCTAGCAGTTGGTTTTTCTGGTGCAATTTCTGTGGAGAATTGTTGATGGCAGCCATAACTATCGGCCCCCTTGAAGAAGGATCCTGGGTGCACCCAGGAATCCGATATGGGGTTGACGATGTAGCTATCGGTTACATCATGTTATATCTGGTATATTATCTGGTATATCATCTGTATATTATCTGTATATACTATCTGGTTATATATGTTATACAGATGGTGGGTTTGTATCTCCAGTTCTGCTGGTTGCAAATCAAAAACATGGTCACGCTTCAAATCACATGTTTTGTTTTCCTCTGCAGGGACACAACCCATGTTCATCTATTCTCCATCATGTTCCAAGAAGTATCGGTCATACAAGTCATATATGAGTCGTATGCAATATCCCATTCATATCCCTGTGTTCCAACATGTTTGGTTAACTCCCATATTTCATGGTTAAATCACCATGTTGATGGTTGACTAAGATTGTTTACTCCACTTTGTTGATGGTGAAATCACAATTGTCCCATCGATTTTCCCTGGAAAATCCTGACAGGCACAAGCTGCCTTGGCCGCCAAACATGAGGCGCATAGCGATTGAAGCATCAAGAAAATCGAGGCGATAACTAACCCATGGAAAATAGAGGACCTAACCATGAACAAATCAGAATGGGGATATTAGATATTACTATTAGATGATACTATTAGATATTACTATTAGATATTGCTATTGGATATTACATGATATTAAAAAGTTGGGAGGTATCCCACTTTTGTTTGTCCCCAGGTTGTTTCTTCCTATGGCAAAAGGGCCTTGCAAGGCGCGCCTAAAAAACATCTTTCCCGGAGCGCGGCCGCGAGAGACGCAGGCATGGGAGACGTGGGATATGTTGGGATGGAGCTATGATTAACCACAGATTAATCATAGATTAATCCATATGGTCATAGCCCATTTACTGTAGCTAATTATGGCAATGTGGTCATTTGACCATAGATTGACGTGCAAAGATTACCTCATATGGTATCATATGGTCATATTAGATGTCATATGAGAGTTTCTTGAAATGGCGGATCTAAAAGAAAACCATTGGTTTAAAAAATCAAGTCATGGTCTAATGACTTGGATGATTTTGGGGGTACTCGAATTTTAGGAAACCTCCATATTACCCACATACATACATACATATATATATATATATATGTATAGTTGAATTTAGTCTATGTAAATATCCATGATGATCATATGACTGGATTAAGAGTGATCATATTTACAAAACATAATCACTAACCAGTCTTTAGGGAGCAAAGGACCAATTTTCAGCAGGGTTGTTCCAACCTATTCTGCTGACCAGGATGATGATCCCCAATGACAACCATATTTTTTTCAGATGAGTTGAAAGCAGCAAACCGTTTTGTAGGTGAATCATAGAGCCACAAGAAGTGGAACTGGCCATTTTACCTCCTTGTTTGCACAGTTTTCCCCCATTGTACCTAGGGTGTTGGAAGGAACCCTTTTGCGAGGGTATCAAACCAAGCATTCATGGGAACGTCATTGGAATATATTATAATAGTATATATGTATATATTATATATTATATATGTATATACAGTATTTATTATATATACACAGCCAGCAATATGAAAGCTACAACAGGTTTACCCAACCTGTCCTCTCTTTAAATGGGTTGATAGGAATTCTCATCATGGCTCAACCTACAATAAACCAGGAAGTACCCCCCTCCAACAATCAATCCACAACAGGTCTGGTCTCATCTGAGAACGGTGCAAACAGTTGTCCACTTAAGAACTAGATCGCAATCCCTGCCCCCTGAATATATACTGTGTATTATATATATATACATAAAACATTTCGCATGTTGTCATTGTATATACTGCAAAATTATAATTATATAGATAGCCACCGACCGAGAATTATCCACCAGCTCACTAATACACAATGTATAGAGCAACACCAAACATGATATGATGTAGATATGTAAAATAGTTATGCATATAGTTTTATAATTTTATAGACATACCAACATAATCTAGTATATATATATATACTATATATATATGTACACACTATGATACATACATACATGCATACTGAAACATAAATATGTCGATGTGTTTCAGAAGCATTTGCATTCCAACATCTTCATCTCATGGTCTCCTTGGCGCCAGGAGAACGAAGAGTTGAAACAACACATGACACGTGTAGGCGCGGGACCAACGGGACCAACCGGCAATGAGTGATCAATCCCATGCCCGGTTCATATTAGTTACAACCCCAGTATAAATGGTCCCAGATATGTGGTTTCATCATGTTTCATCCGCTACATGCATCATGGCTTCTAGGGGGTGTTTAATATGAGAGGGGAATGGGATTATTGGGGTGCCTGGCTAGATCTTTATTTTGGTTTTTTATTTTACGATCTGAAGCTATGTTGGGGTTCAATCATTTTGGTCGCACCCCAAATGTGATCAAAGTTCGGATCTCAGTTTGATATCAGCTACGGCTGCTTTGGATCATATTAATTCGTGGGTAGGTAAGTTCACAAAACTTGGTTTCCTACTATACATGTGTGCTTGTCATCATCTTATCATAATTGCCAACCCAGGTCTATTTTGCATGAATCCATGAATATGTGTTGGTTGTAAGTCCTGCAAGTGCAGTGTGCACATGTTGATTTGAAGTCAGTGCTTACCCCAGATCTGGAAGGGCTGACGGACCCATCTCCTTGGGCACATTACAATGACGACAAGAAAGCTGGCTATACGAGGAAGCAAACCCCAATTGACGTGTCTATTTCAATTCAAGTTGTCCAGTGACTTCAATGCGACGACCCAAATGTGCAATTTGGTGAGTCTTAAACCATGCCCCAAAAACCAGACCCAAAATCCATGGAATTTGTAGATATTTGTAGGGACTTCCAATGATGGCACCGCCTATTCCCATAGTCGCTTCCCATACGGAATAGGGGTTTGGTGGTCCCTGGAAATTCCACTAACAAAACCACTAGTTAATCATCCTTCTCACCATTGAAATGGCATGAAATGGGGAGATAAACCCACAAAATCTCATCCTGCAAACGTTACTTGCGGGTGCATCCCACTTAGTAAATGGGTTATACACCCAGTTAAATATGGAATATCCCGACATATCCCGACTCATATGAGACTATAATATATATATATATATTATACATATGGGTTATAGATATGCATTAACATTATAAGCCACTTATACTAAGTAAGATGCACATCCATGCGTAGGGCGCCTAGGCGACCAAGCCCAACGCATCCTTTGCAGCTTGTCGTTCCGCGCCTGGGCTCTGGCCCTGGCAGAGGAGACTGGTTTTCGTCGACCATCCCAACTTGGACTATAGTGGACTCATGGTGAAAAGGGTGGGTTTGTTTATGGTGATATTGTGATATTTTCAGGTGAAATTCATAAGAGGAATCATCCCTTAAAATATCCAACATGGCCTTATTTCAGGCTCAGCAATCATGGAGCATAAGATATTTAACATCGGCAAATTCCCTATGTTTACCGAAAGCATGGTTCCTGTTGCCTTCAAGCAGGAGAAGCGCCATGTGGCAGAGATCAGCTGCTGTGCAGGTGTGGATCTGCAGGTCGGTTTTTCACAGAGATGCGAGACGCTTGGCAAAGAAAACTGCGTACATGGCATATATATGAGTACGTAGTATGTATATATATATGTGGATATATATATATGTATACAATTTCATTTTCACATAGACACACACTATATAATATATACACAACGTGAAAAATAGTGGCATGAAATCGAGCATTGCAGCATAATAGGCTACATGTCCTGCTACATGCTCCGGCACTGGATTGATAGAAGCTTAGAGGCCAAAAAATGGTCACCGGCCGTCTAGCATGTTTTTCTGGTTGGAAGCAACCAGAAGTAGCAATTCATTGATCCAGTTTTGAGTGAGTTATCACCTCTCAGTGGAAAGCATTCTGGACCCAAAGCCTTATCATTGTCATGTATGATGACCGAGAGCGCTTCTGACAACAAACACCTGCGACCCAGCGGCGACCTCGCCCTCTTCGAGTCACCCCAAATCACAGTGATGCCAGCAGGACTCCAAAGCCGGTGGAGAGTTTGGGGGTCAAGGTGTACAAATACGTGGATGGCACTGGTGGCACTGGCTTGGCGAACGGAGACTGCAGCCTGGAAAGCTTTTCATTCCAGTCACAGACCAATTGGTGAGGCGGTTGCTGGAGGGGCATTCCATTCTTGTTTGCTGCAAAAACGGAGCACACAGAAGTGCCATCTCGATTGTGATCATGGTCATGAGGCTGCAGAATTGGGGAGCGTTTCAGGCAGCGAACTATTTCAGTGGGCTTCGCAACATCGTTGACCTGGAAAGCCTGCCGCCAAAGCAACCCTTCAAGAGCCTTTGAAGCTTTGCAAGCGTTGTGCCTAGTGCTTAGTAGAACAAGAGTTTGTACGTATATTTTCCCATGGGTTCAAACAACAATACGTGACATATGCCCTGATGTGAATGCGGTAGTCAAACAATTATTTAACTTCTTAACTGTTTGACGTGTATATTATAGAGGGTTCGGAAGAAAAAATGCATGCAGTATAGTTACCCTACGATAGTTTGAGATAGCTATGAGAAATCCACCATGTTTAACAGGTACATAAAGGTAACTCATCCATGAATGGACCGCGACGTTCAAAGCAAACTGTTGAATATTGCAAGTAAGAACTTTGCCAGGGGATGTCTTGTTCCAAGGGACATGTGTGTTTAAACACAACTTGATTGCCAGATATGTGGCCATCAACTCACCATCCATTTGGCCACAAATAGTATCCATGTATATCCATGTGTTTGATGGATAGTTAATACAATAATGACATCATCCTGACATATAATTGTATCAACCATTATCGTATTGACTATATAAGACAATAACTATCCAGTGATGAGGGAGTACAGGAGCAAGGGGTACTGTATCTATTATTCCCTAGTTTGGGAAGCGAAGGAGCTACGAAGAGTTTCCCAACGGCATTGTAGACAACCACTATCCAATATTATCAATATACTTTGAATATATAAGTATACATGATAACCCATTACAAAAACATGATATGATTGTACATTGATATATACATGATAAGCCATTAACATCATTCACACACACATATATATATGTATATACATACACTTTTTTTTTCCCCACCAGCCATCTGTTGATCCTATGGGATGTTCCCTTCGGCATCGGGCCTCGCCAGGTGTGGCCCTGGTGCGTCGCGCTGGGCATTCCAAGGCCACCACGCGGCTCTTGGAGGAGAAGATGCGGCTGCAACGCGAGGCACCGGATGACCACCGTAGCTAGGCATTGGGCTGTAAAATATCTGGGTAAAACAAGGCCATAAATCAGCCATGTGGGAATGGTTTATACCACCTGTTTATGATATTTATGGTGATTTGGGGATGGTTTATTATTGTTTTACCCACATTAATGGAATTTTAATGGGATTTCACCATCAGGTCTAAGGATTACATATGATTTTATATGGGATTTTGAGATTTTGAGTATTAATCATGGTCCAGCTAGTAGATGTAAAAACATTATTATTTGGGACTCGGTCAAAATCATGATACCCTTCTGTGTTCATAGCAAAATTGCTGGTAGTAGTGGATGTTCCTCCACCCCAATATTGAATTTTATAGATGTTGATCCATACCCAGATATTTGATTATAAGCAGTATTATGTATTTATGTATTTGTGTGTGTGAGTTTGTCCGTTTTGAGCAAAACCCAGGGCGGTGATCAACCCATTGACAAGTGAACCTCCATTTGTTTGGGTGACACACCAGAATAAGGGAGATATTTTTGTTTGTCTTCGCGCGATACATATCTATCTATCTTTCTATATATACATGTATATATATATATACATGCACAGTACATATAACCCAGTCCTAGTGTCCTAGTGGGGACATTATGGGGATACAATCCACAATATGGTGATTTATGGGTGATAGGTGATATGGGATACCCCAATATGCGGCCAAAAGATGTCTAAATGACCTGATCCATTGGGAGTTCAGATCAGCTCAAGGAGCGTTCAGTTCAACCCTTGTTCAACAAGCTCAATATCCAACAGTTTTTTCGTAAAACTCTTCTGTACTCCTGGCTACCTTTCACAAAGGTAGCTGGGAACAGCAGTGATGATACGGCCGTTGCTGGGCCTGTAATGGATAAGATACTACGGCCTGGCCTTCTGACGCCCTGAAAATCCTTTGCAATGTGGATATAAACTGTGCTTGCAACTGGGTAGTTGCAGTTGTATGTCAGCATATTTGAAACTGGCAGAGAGCCACCTTACAATTTATTCCCACAATGGCAAGTGAACATTGTGTATCATTGAAAACCATTGATATCCCATCAGATATCCCCAGTATCCCATTGATATCCCATTCAGATCCCGTAAAATATCACCAGTATATTCCATGATATCATGATTTCCGCAGTGAATTTCTTGGTTTATCCCCTCTGGTAAACTAACATACCTATGGAAAACAACATTTTTTATGGGTAAATCAACTACAAATGACAATTTTCCATACCTATGTTAGTTTACCAGAGGGTAACCCCCAATTGACAACAAAAAGATGGGCCCACCATGGCCCAGAGCCATCCCTAACGCCTTCCAGTGGCCAGTTGCAGACGCTGCGGTGTTTTCACGCGCCTGGGCTCCCGGTAAACGAACAGTTCGATGTGGAACATGGCACATTTAGTTCGATGATTTACCTATAGAAAATTGTGTGTTTTCACATTTATCTTAGTTTACAGGAGGGTATCTTTTTAGAGCCATTCCAATAATATGTGGAATCAGTACAATCATTCCAGTTACATCCAATTATTGCAATGCTCTGCATTTCACAAGAACTGGAAGTGCGGAAAGCGGGTGCTGTTGCTGGCGGGTTCAAGCATTTCTGGGTGCCTTTGCTAATGCCTCACTGGGGTAGTTGCTCCATATTACCCTCTGGTAATTTCACGTAGCTATTGAAAATCACCATTTTCAATGGGTAAATCCACTATAAATGGTCATTTTCAATAGCTATGTTAAATTACCAGAGGGTATGTATGTCAGTTTCCTGCAGGTATATTTATCATGACGCATCAAAGACATATCGTGGCTGATCATCCTGGATCCCGTTGTTGTGGCTGGGCTTTGAGAAGAAACACCAGTCCTAAGACTTGGATGATCATGATCATTTCAAGCGTATGCTCTTGAGTTCTGGAAGTTTGCGAGCTACAGGTAGCCGGGTAGCCCGCCTAAACAAAACAACTGTGTTGTTTGCGTTTTTCCCTCAGAGGCTCATCCTTTCTTTTGTTCGGATTTTCAGACAAGAAACATCCAGAGGGCAAAGGTGTGGTACTTTTTGAAAACCGTATGTTCAGACCCAAATATAATAATATATATATATATATATGTATAATTTATGTCAAGCTGGTGACATATTTCCTGAACAAAATCCGGACTGATATCTCCATTATACAATCATATATATATATATACAATCATATATATATAATCATGTATATATATAATCATATATATTTATAGTCACATATATATATAGTAATATATATATATATATATTTAATCATATATATATAATCATATCTATATATATAATATCACATATATATAATCATTTATATAATCATATATATATATATATAATCATATATATATAATCATATGTAATATAATCATATATATCCATAAATTGGTTGACTTTATGGCACCCATGTTTGGTAGGGCTCAGCTTCCGACTTGGCAGATGGTCGTGCCAACGAAGCTCACGAGGTGATGCAGGCTGCGCCCCTTAAAACACCAGGATTCCTGGATTGAACACCAAAAACCCTCTGGTAATCAAACGTGGCAATGGGAAATTCCGTGTACCCTCTGGTAATTTAACGTAACTATGGAAAATCACCATTTTCAATTGGAAAATCCACTATAAATGGCCATTTTCAATAGCTATGTTAAATTACCAGAGGGTAAATGTAGGTTTTTCAATGGGGAAATCCTCTATAGATATCTACAAATCTTGTGAAAGTTGCCATGGTGAGGAAACCTAGGGAATTCCCATGCGAAAGGGAGGATTCAACATGTTTACTGTCCCAAAAAACATTGGTAGATAAAAACTCAAACAACAACATACCAACCCAAATGATGTCTGTATATATATATATATTTCTCAAAGATGTTTCCTCTTGTTGAGGGATCCAGTATTACAACCGGTCAGTTCACTCCCCGGCAGAACGCTTTTGGGACGCATGAAAAGAAGTAGAGACTTTATCAGCCAACCAAAGTGTCAGGGTCCTTCAAGAGTCACCACTAAGTTTCACTTTCACAAATCATTTCATCCACTGCAACCCTTGCACAAGCTCACTTATGTCTTGCACACGGATTTCATTGGTTTGTTGCAGCTTTGGTGTACAGTTGTGAAAACAACCCTATCGCACAACCATGTGCAACCTTCTTCCCAGTCATTATTTTCCCGTAGAACAAGTTTTTGTCCAAAATAATGTATAATCCTCTCTCCCTATTACTAAAACACCCCCCCCCAAATGGTAAACGCGGTGATCTATTTTTATTAAGGGGGTATGTTGTATTAGGGTGCCCCTAATATTCCAATGAAAGACTCTAATAATAAAAATAAAAAACAACTTGATTTCAACTTTGATTAAATCCCTTATTAAAATCTATATTTAAAAAAATTGCCCAAAACTGGATTTCGAAGCTTTCCCCTAATATTCCAATGAACACCTTAATAATGAAATAAAACAACTCGATTGCAAATTTGATTAAATCCCTTATTAAAATCTACAGTATATAAAATATTGCCAAAAACTGGTTTTCGGACTTTCCCCTAATATTCCAATGAAAACCTTATATAATAATAAACATAAAAAATAGAACTTGTTAGATGGGACCCTAATTAAAAAAAAAAAAAACATCCAGGTGGCAATCTATTTTTATTAGTAGGGGGGTTGAACCCATTGTTTCACCATCCTGTTCTCCTATTGGTTCTCAATTACCACAATTGAGAATCCAATTGTGCCCAACCAAAAAAAACGGAAGTGCCACACCACTCCTATGTGTTTTATTTGGGGAAGTTTTAGTAATAGTTTTTGATGTAGGTGCAGGCAACTTGCTGCATATGAATCATCGCCGCTTGTTTGGCAGCATTGACTTTTCTTTTAATGCCTGGATACTTATGAAGTGCAAGAATCAATGGCTGCTCACCAACTTCCCTTGTCCAGCTGTTCCAGAGAAGGCGGACTTCATGGGATTATGGATTATATATAATTATATATAATTATATATAATTATATATATAATTAAATATATAATTATATATATATACATCTTATCAAAGGAAGTTTAGGGGGAGAAACTTCCGTGTTACGGACTTTTAGAATGTCAGGGAAATAAGTCAAAGAAAGAGTTAGTGAGGGAAAGAGTTAGTCAAAGAAAGAGTTAGCAAAGAAACAGTTAGTCAGGGAAAGAGTTAGTCAAAGAAAGAGTTAGTGAGGGAAAGAGTTAGTCAAAGAAAG
>Ga0126342_10016061_pt1 | contig 13075 bp, 17 predicted proteins | sample Cyp1metagenome_FD_92528 | JGI IMG/M metagenome (GOLD analysis project Ga0126342, IMG submission 92528) | Coral microbial communities from Lord Howe Island, Old Settlement Bay, Australia - Cyphastrea 1 metagenome | ecosystem: Host-associated > Invertebrates > Cnidaria > Coral ... | reverse complement strand
GTACACATGGCACCGGGTGGCGCGCTTGGACTTGGTTTAGGCGCGCGTGACGCCCGTGACGCCGCGCCACTTCTGCGTGGCAGGCATGGCACTTGGTGACATCCACCTTCCTTCGTTTCGCGTGGCAGGGGTGGCACAACATCACATCCACCGTCGTTTTGCGTGCCAGGCGTGGTACACATGGCACTGGGTGGCGCGCTTGGACTTGGTTAAGGCGCGCGTGACGCCGCGCCAATTCTGCATGGCAGGCGTGGCACAAACTCAGATCCACCGTCCTTTCATGTGTCTTTGCAACTGCTGCAGGTGTTCTTCTGGTGAGCGCCTTGGACGGAGGACAGGTGCGTGTCTCACGGCCCGACAATGAAACATGCAATCCATGACGTCGGGAGCCAGAGGTTTGACCCAATGTGGGAAGAAGCGTATGCAGATGCGTGGCGAACCGACACTTATCTAGAAAAAATCGCGACGCCTGTGTGTTTCTGAACTGTGCAGTTACTTGACATCTTTGGAAAAACCTGCACAGTTAGTGTTATGGTGTTTTCCTGTGACTCTGAGTGTTATGGTGTTTTCCTGTGACTCTGTCGTGTTTTTCATTGTTACATTAACAACCAACTACATTCGTATTCAACACTTCTGCGGCCAGGTACCTTTCCTCTATGTCATCATCGTCGGATGTATAGATATATTCATGCATGCATATATATATACCTACATATATATACGATTTTTCACCACCTCCTTTGTTTTTCCTTCCTTCCCTATTCCCGCTAAAACCATTAAATCTCATTTTAGGAAACAATTTACTTATAAACTTATCCGATCCTTTAATTATTTTTAATATTTTTATAATACATAAAAAAATAAATATAAATAATTATATTAATTTATAAAATTAAATAATTTCTTTTAAATATATATTTATTAAATATAACAATATTTAAATTAATTATTTTTTTAATAAATAATTAAAATATATTAAATCCAATAATTTTAAAATATAAATTTTTAATTATTTTTTATATTATATTCCAATTAAAAAAAATCAATATAAAACATAAATATTATTATTTTGTATTTTAATAATTATATCTTTATATATTTTTTAAAATAATCCAAATAAATATATTAATTAATATTTATATAATTTTTAATATTTAAATTCATAAAATCCACCAAAAAAAATATAAATTATAAATAATTATTTAAATAATTTAGTTAATTAATTTCCCATTATTTTATAAAATTAATTTCATAATAATATAACTAAAATTAGCTCTTTAAAAATATCATCCACAACCCAAAAACAACAGTATTATTATTGTTGTTATTAATATTGTTACTGGTTTTATTATTATTATTGTTATTATCGGTTGTTGTCGTTACCCATATAACTTTTTCCTCAATATCGTTATGGTCGAAAATCGTCAAATAAGTAATTTTTCGTATTTTATGTAATTTTCGGTGCCAAAATTTTTTGTGCCTCGGAAGCCCAAATCCACGATATTTAGGATATTTTTTGCTTCTGATAGTAAAAACCATAATATTTACTATATTTTTTTAATATAAAACCCATATAAACTACAGCGTTTTAGGTCTAATTTTATTATTTATAACGGAATAAATATCTAAAATAAATAACAATTTCTTGAATACTCAGATAACCTCAAATTGGCACCATTAAAATTACCTTTCGTGATAATATATATTTTAATTCTAATTTCAATAAATAGATATTTAATGTTTCTGTAAATAATAAAACTGAACTAAATTATTAGAATTATTTGGACAATGGAATTAGATTTGGAGCTTCCACCAATTTGGGAGGCAAGCCTTCCAGCCGCATCAGCGTATCAATCCAATCAGTTTCATGACAAACAAACTGCAGCATGAAGACAATGTGAAAACTGCACAGAATGATCACCATGCCTTCAGGTGCAGCAACTAGTTGAGGCGCCTGTAAAGATGAAACGTCATCGCAGAACAAAACAGTGCAGCAAGACTCGCTATTGCAGAACAAAACAATTGATTGAAAAGAAACAAATCAAAGCTGAACAATGGTTGTTAGCAGGGTTGTGACCTCCGACATGACAGTTGCAGGGGGTTGAAGGGATTTACAGTTTCATTATCAAATTATTTGCTATTTCAGATCCCAACTTCCCCAACTTCACCCACAAGCTTGCCAACCTCGGGCAGCTCCACCACAGCAGTCTTAGCCTCCCAGCAGTGTCAAAATCTGAAGCTGCCACAGTTGGCGTTCGGGTTGGACAAAACTTTTGAACATGTTTGAACAATATCCCAACAGGCCAAGAAGAATTTCCCGAACCTTCATTGTCTCGGCGTTCTCAGCCTCACAGGATGAAACCAAACGGGTCCAGTTTCATGGGAACTCATCGCTGGCAAAGTTCATCCGAATGGAACACATGCTGTGGATGAAAAGGGCTCGAAGTGGCGACGGCTATGGAGACCTCACCTCCACCTGCTGCACTTACAAATGGAATTAGCCGCCTCCAGTAGATGAATAACTGCGGTATTGCAAATTTTGTCCACAAAAGAAACGCATGTCGTTTCATCATTTCCCCAAACCAAGACGGAATGATTGCCTTCCTGCATGATGAAGGACAGATGCAGAAGCAGAGAAGAAAATCAGCAAATCCTTTGAATTCAATCGAACACATGTTGGCTCCCTTTGAACGCGAAAGCTTTCACTGTCAAACTTTCTCCATGTCGTCTTTGACCAATCCATGCCTTCAAGGTCTTCGGTTGGAATGAGGATGCTGAAGCTGAGAAGGCTGAGGAGGCCTGGCGCATCACCCTCACCAGAGACAAATGATCGTTCCAAAGATCCATCTGGATCATGATGAATCTAGACATAGGTCTTGAAAGTTTCTTTCGAAATTTGCAACACATCAAACTATCAAACTACCAATAGACAGTGCCATCAACGAAGATCATCTCAGACCTCCGGCTCTAGCTGCACTTCTGGCACTTCTGGCTGCGCAGCCTGAAGCCATCAATTGGGAACGCCCAAGAATTGATGGCAACTCACAGCAACATGCGTCAGCCTTGGAGAAGGCTTACGATACGCACTGCTTGTGGATTTTACATCCGAAATGATTGAACAGAGCAGCTGAAACCAGGTCGAAACAAAAAACTCTTCGGCCAAAAAACTCTTCCGCATCCCCTGACTTGGAAAAGAATCAAAGCACACATGCAATAGTCACTGCTCTGATGGAAAACTGAAGTCCAACTACACAACTATTGTACCGCAAGGGCTGACTAGCAGAGGGCGGTCTTCACATATCTGTGGAACCTACTCTTCCTCCAAGAAGTTTCAAGGCTTTTGAACTGAATATATTTGCATTTCAAATGGGTGCTTCAGGGAACAAAAGCCATGATCGTTCAGTTTCCAGTTAAGTTGGCACAAGCAAAAATGTTGGCCATGGGCGATTCAACTGTTGATTGCATCTTTTGCATCATTTCCAGAACTTTCCATTGAGCAGTTATTCCTGGCTCATCTTCATCAACCATGATATGCAATCCACCTCAATTCCAAATAGCACCATCCATCCCCGTTCTACGCCCCAACTCAATATACACACTATGCATTAGCGCAACATTTTGGGTAGAACCACGGCTAAACGTTGATCACCATTCCCCTGCCTTGGCTTTGGCTTCCAGGGCCGCTGCCGCATTGGCCGCAGCCTCTTCCACCCACACAAAGTCTGCAAAGACACCCCTTCCAGAAAAATCAAATAGTCCAACATCACATCAGAAAACTTTAAATGCTAATTGAGAATTTGGACCTGTGAATTCCTACAATTTGGAGCTGAAGTTGCCAGGGTAACCAGCCTCAGCCACCGCTGCCTTGGCCTGCCAGCTTCGGCAGCTTCGGTTTGCGAATCAAGGAATCAGAGGCTGAAAGGACCCCTGGATGATGGCAGATGATTGATGGTTCTGGATGGTTCTGGATGGTTCTGGTATGTCCGGTCCAGTGTATCCGATTATATCTATCTTTAGTTCAAGTCTAAGGCATTTCACTATCACCCGACCATCAAGGCTTGCACAATGTTGGCGAAGATCCCATCATGTTTCAACATCACCCTGGCTTCCGTCACTTCCACCTTCAATATATGATGGTATCCACTCACCCCAAGTAGACCCACTATGCACAACTTGTAAAGCGGTACCCCAATTGATTACCATTGAAATCGAATGGCTGCGCCTGAGAAAGTTGAGCTTGGATGATGGGTGCATTGTCTGCCACCACTTGTCTCGCACGCTGCACTTGTGCGCTCCAATCGGCCTTGGCTCGCAACCATTTGGGCCGCTTGGTGGAGGTTTGGGTGCCCGTTGGACTGTTTTCCTGACCTGGTTGCAACTGGAAACACCGACTTGGCATAATTTCCAGTTTTGGATGTATATAAATTGACAGTAAGATGGTCCTCACCTAGCTAACTAGTTCGGTCACTCTTGCGCAGTGCTTCATGAACCCTGGATTGATCATGGTGTTGAGACAGTGGTGTCCATTCTTCAATCTTGGCTGCTAACAACTGACAACTCGCACGGCTTTTGCGGTTGTATTGATGCCCTGCACTATTTCTATATTCAAAGGAGTATCTAGCTCAAAAAAACAAATGATCCGTGATCCTGTTGTAAAGATTTTCCAGACAATAGATTCAAGGTTCCAGGAATCATGGCAAGTTCACTCTTGTAAATGGTCCATTGGACACAAGGCCATCTAATAACATTCACCGGAGGAATATAGCGGCCTATGATCTTTGAACTTCAACTCGTAAAGCAGTGGGAATATTGATTTCCACAGCTTCTTTGGGGTTTCCCCGCAGGGCTACACCGAAGTAGTTTTTCCTTTTGGCTAAACTTTTTGCGCAGCGCATCCAGCTTCCCCCAGCTGCAAACCCTCGCAGGTCGGCCAAATAAGGGCAGGAATAGGTGTGATTCGGGTGAATTTCCATGGAAATGTGAGACAGGTGAAGCATGCTTTCACCTCTCTGAGGCTCATAACATGTCTGTAGAAATTGGATCTCCAAGCAGGATCAAGGATCATCTATCAAAGTTATCAAAGCATTTGGACTGTTCCTGTCCAGTCTGGCCGCTGCTGTCCCACAGAGTAGGTCATTGGATATCTTTGTGGCATTGGCCCAGATGTTCCCAGCGTTGATGCATTTGTTTGCCGTGGAAGGGTAAAGGAATGAAAAGTGACCCAAAAACTGTCAGGGTAGCCACAGCACATGCCCTCAAAATGTGGTAAAATAAATTCAACAGAACATAGACTCTGATTTGTTGGTGTATTTGGGACTTTGAAACCACAACCAAATTCTGAAATTCACCACTAAACAACAAACAAACACACTTGCTTCGTTGGACAAGGATCTGATTTCTCAGCATGCGTGACATGAACCCAAGAGAACGTCATCTGGACCAATGCCTCTGCAAAAGGGCAGTGTTTCACCGGCCATCCTCGGCTTCCTACGGCTTAAGCTCAATGGGCCGAACCAAGCAGCATTCGCAGTGGAACTGCTCAAGAGCAGGCAGATTCCACGCTGAATTCTGGAAATCTCCAGTCGGTATTCAAATTTTCCTAGCTGCAGATGATGTGCTCCTTCCACATGAGGCAAACGTGAGAACTGGAAGCATTTCCAACTATCAATATCCATCAATGACCTTATCCCAGAATGTGAAATGATCCATGGCATGTTGTCATGTGTTGTCACCGTGGCCATCCCGTGTTCCGCAGCAGCCCCGCCGCCAGCTCATGCTCCTGTCGGCAAGCGATAGTCAAATTTTCATGGTTTAAGTCTTGGGATCTGCAAATGATCAGCTCATCCATAAGAACAACTGGGCAAATGTGGTGGTGCGATCTCTCCAATAATATTGGGGGCCATATGTTTGGAAGGGAGATTCAGAGATTTATAGCTGATATCATCTTAAGTACCCTACATATGCCCCATCCAAACTCTCACTTCCTCCATGGCGTGGTAAGCAATCCAGGTTCACACCTGGCCCGGAAAGCTGTGCCAGATTTTGATGATTTTGGGGATTGGACTGAAAAACCGGGAAATTGGCGAATTTCAGGGGACCACACTGACCACACAATTTCGCCATTCTTAGGACCAGGATCCAAGCTTGGGGCTGGCGTAGTTTCGAGATGTTTTGAGCCACAAGTGGCCACAGTTGCCCTTACAATGTCAAATGTCTTTCAAATGTGATGGCAACAATATGTAGGATTCAAAGTCGAGTTCACACTGGTTCCAATGAGTGGATTTGTTTTCAGGAGTGTGCCTCACTAAGATTAATCTTATGCTATTGTTGGGCCGATCAAACAAAAGCAGCTTGGCTGTCAGCACCTCGTAGCAAGGCCCGGTATAATGCGTTGGCCCGAGGTGCTCCTGACGTTGGTGCGCATCCCCATCAGTTGCCATGCCAGTGCGAGTTTCGATCATTGAAGTGAAAGGCGGGAAATGCCCCGAAATGCTGGATATCCAGCCATTTCCAAAGGTTACCAGGCTCTCCTGTCTTCAAAGCTTGGTCTTCGGCATCCACCTTGACAGCCTGACGTGCATCAAGTGCCGAGTGGTGGGCATCTCTCCCTTGCTGTGGGCTGTACTCACTTTATTTTTGCAACATAAAATATTGATGATAGTATGGGTGAAGGTTCACCGGCTAGTGCTTGGAATGTCAATTTAGCAGAGGTTCCTACATCTGGGTCAAGACCAAACAAATCTATCAAAACTGGGTAAACTGAAGGAACACCCAGGCCCATCTGTTCACATCATCAGCATCCTCAGTCTTTTCCACGAGCCGAAATGATCCCTGAGGGACCATGGCACACACGTCCTTCACGTAAAGAGGAGGTACCCCCCTACATGGTCAGGAGTTAGGTGGCTCATCCGTTCCCATCATTTTACAACTGAAGTGATGAATCCTTGGCCTTGGCCTTGACAATCTTTTCTCTGCACCCAAACTAGGCCTGAAGGGCCAGCGTCATCATTTTCGAGGATTGATTTCTTGGCCTCCTTCAGCATATTTCAACGTTGAACCCACAAAAATCGAGTCTGATGATGTCTTATGATGTCTGATGGGTCTGGAATCAAAGATTTTACAATCGAACACACAAGAATAGAATATTTTTCAGGGTTTCTACTAGTTTCTACTTCCACACAACGGATGGTTTCCATGATTATTTTCATTTCGGGTTCATAGCCAGTCATGGCATCCATTGCTCACCTGGATTCTGCATATCGGATTTCCTTAACAGCTGAGCCACTGAACGAGCACACGGCCGCAAAGCGAGATGAAGTTCATGTTGCCGCTGAGTCTTCACAGTTTGAAATGGGGCAAAGCCTCAAAACCGACCGAAATGGTACTTGAAAGGACATGCTTTGATTTGATGTAACATGATGTAACCAGCTTGAACGATGCTAGGTTGCAATTGCTTCCCAAAAACAAGTGAAGGTACAAATCTGATACGGCCATTCTACGGAGTTATATCTGGGAACTATAGTTCCTCACGAATCTTGACATCCCACAAATTATCTGGATTGTCAAAGGAATGTATGAATAAATCCAATGGTCTGTGTGTCATTTCCACATCAACCATCCTTCACTTAACCTGATCCTTACCGGATCCTGATTGGAAGGTGCATACCGTGCATACCATTGCCATTGGGCTATAGCCATCCCATACATCAATGGGATCAACTTCACTCGCCGGCCGCTTGGTAGAAAATCATGCCCCGCTGGCCGCTAGCCGGACGAACGGGACCGAACGGGACAGCGGACGAAAGTGGCGATGGTTTAGAATCCATTGAATCGCCACGGGTTGTTGGAAATGCTGCCTTGATTTCTGTGAGGTTCTAAAAGATGCGGATAAACAGCGGTTGTAAATCAACCTCTGGAGTGATCTGGGCCCACCAGTACAAAACGATCTGACCCATGAAGTGTCAATTTTGTCAACGTGTTTTGGCCTCCAATGGTTGTAGGTATTTTACGAAGGATTTCCTTGAGTAGAATTTGCAAAGCATCCTTCAAGTCCACAAAATATAGATCCCCTGCAGCAATGTCATCAGACCCCTCACATAATATTTCTGCATCTTTCAAACTTGGCTGAGTTATTGACCAATTCTGTTTGGTTTCTGAACAAAAACAGTTGTTCCACCAAGACGAAAACAGCCACGCAGCGAAGGTTCCAACCCCCCAAGCTACGCCTCAAGAGATTTGCCAGCTCGACCCGGGCGAGTCGATGAGGAATCCGCTGGCATAAGATGCGAGTTGAATGGACATCATCGGGTGATTTTTGTCGGTTCTGGTGGGGCTATACACTAGACAAGACTGGTTAAGTAGGAAAATCATTCTAGGCAAAGATGGGAAAAATATACATCCAACAAAAATCTATCGAAGAGTGCTGGAGTTGCGCTTGTTTCTGTTATTGTTATGGCTTAGTAATCATGTCGCTGAACTGTTTCAGTTTCTTGCATTCTTCGTTGTCATCATGGTTCAATGTTGGCTCCGTGGTAGCAACCTGGATGACGCCATCCTCCTCAGGTGAATTCGATTGCTGAGGGAGCTACAAATTCGGCTTCCCCCGGAGCAATGGGAGACGAGTCTTACCTGAAGCTGCAAAGGGCACATGGGTGTTTTGAACCGTTGCTGCGACAAATTTTCTCTTAGAACAGCAAAATTCCTCTGTGACAAAATTCGTCGTTGAATCTAGGTGGGAGGGAAGCCATGAATCCAAGGAAACATGAAATCCGTGCAGTGATTTTCTCGATATTTCCTGGCAAATTGATCAACTTCCTGCAATTCCAGTAGCCCAGTAGCCCAATACCTTTCCTGGTGATTTCTATTTGGCACCATCTGTCCCTTCCCCTGCAGCAAAAGTTGCACGGTGGACAATGGTGCATCAAGATGCATCACCTGAGGCAAAAATCCATGAACCAACTGAAACAATGCTGGATGCAAATACAAACTGAAAAGATGGCACAGGAACACGCCTGTGTTCACTACATCGTTTTCGAAGCCAGGCTCTTGGGGGCCGTGGGTAGTGAAGTCTTGTTGCAAAGATTTAAAGGTGCCCAACTTAAACCATGTATAGACTGTTCTGACACCTCAGCTTCCAATTAAGAAACTTTTCAGCAATGATCTCTTTTCCAACAGATTCTACGAAAAGTCCTGACATAAGACCATTCTGGGAGTTCATTCAGCAACCCCGAATTAGACGCACAAAGTAATCCGAATCCAGAATGTTGGAACTTTTTAGTGCTGAACTTAAATTTGTCATGGTGAGTGATCAACATATATAGTCAAATTTTGGGCTGACCGGCCTTTGCCAGAAGACAAGGACACGTGGTACCCAACGCTTCTTCAAGCACAAACGATCTCACTTTGGCTCAAAGCTCAAAACAGCTACATCCCCCCTCGTAGATTCCAAATCCTTCCAAAAATCAGCAAAAGTCACTCCCCTCTAAAGAAATCAAACCACAACTTCGGCCAGCAATAAACCGTACCTCCATCCCCCCATCCGCCCACTACAAGCTAAATGAAAATCCTATTTAGGTTATATCTCCATAGATCTCCCACCAATCCATCATACCCCCATTATTACATATTATTACTGGATATATAATATCACTCTTATATCATTCCAGGAAATCCCCAGGTAATCCCCATTGTTGATGCTTAACCCCCTGAATGATCCATCTGCTGCCGTGCGGCGTAATCCTCGTGCTCGCGAATCTGTCGGCTCCGACGGAGGAAGGCGAATGTGGCACCCACTGCAACGAAGGCAGCGAGGAACCTGGAGGTCCCGGTAGGTGAAAATCGCCACGCTGAGTATGGTGAGTTTTCACCCTTAGTTTTTTTTTGGAAACTAAATTAACCCCTGTATATTACATGTGTATGGATGGATGGGTGCATGAAGAATATGGGTTCTCAAAATGGTATAATTGATTCATTGATTGTTGGGAATATACTCCATTAAGAGAGCTAAAACCACCACGTACAACTAAACTATGATATTCTGATATGAGTGTGGCACCTATGGGTCAAAGTCTGCGCTTGGTGATTTGGAGGTTAACTGCTGAATCTGTGCATTTTTTGTTGCCTACCAAGTCAGATTGAGGACTATTCATTGATGAATTGTAGCAACTGACTCATGGTGTTTCCAACCAACTTGAAGTCATCGAGATTCCAAACGAGGTCATCATTTCAGGCTGCTAACGGCCATGGGCCTTATGTACCAAATTTCTACAGAGTTTTCCAAAACGAAATGAGGTTCTGTACAGAAGCTGCCAACCAAACATGTGTCACCCATGGGCCAACGGTTTACATTAGTCAAGGTAGGTCTCACCTCCAAAAACAGAACCAGCGTAGCCAAGCAACACTGCGGGCACGGCGAATGCGCTGGAGCGTTGTTCCTTGGCAGGACACACTAGGCTCTGATCTGCAAAGAACAGTATTAATTATTAACGATTGGTATGACAATTCGTACATGGGGTACATCCAAGCTCCACAAATAAATCATCAAACTCACAAAGACTTTCACTCCTAAGAATTCCATCATCATCATCATCATCATCATCCAGCTTTTTGATTTGTTTTGTCTTTTCTTGTTGGTCTTTTTACATATTTGTCAGATTTGTCGAACCCGACATTCGACCATTCCCACGGCCATCCCGGCAGCTCCGGCACCGAGGGTCGATCAGCACCTCCGGCTTCGCATCGGTCTTGGAGGTCTTGGCTTCAGCCTGCTTGGCTTCTGCGGCTTCCTCAGCAGCCTGCGGTGTGCCACAGGGGATTTAGAGAATTACATTGACTCACATTGACTCCTTTAAACGTGATCAAGACATGAGGGATTTGGTTTCACCTTTGCAAAATGGAGATTTCATTTGAGGCGGCAAAAAATGATGACAGGCTGTGAAGGTTTAATCATCAACAAAGCAGAAGCTTTAACTGAACAATCGCCGGGCATTCATCATCTGAAGTAAGATGAATCAAATGGATACAGCAACCTACAACGGGATACCGGGATACCATGGAACCAAATGGCTGGTCAATTTTTAGCATCTGAAAGTAAATGATGTGAAACCAGATGATGTGGTATCCACATTGCATACTGGGACTGGGAGATATTGTTTGTACCAACCACTCAGCAAGAACGCTCAAACGATATATAGGAAGTAAAATAACCAACGATGAATGGGGACATCTGGCAAACACAGAAGTATTAAAAACGAGATATCTCTATCTTTAATAGTGGCAACCACCAAAAACACGTCTAGGAATTGCAGAGTCATAAAGAGTGATCATTTTGGATCTGTGGGGCAAGATATTAATCAATGTCTGTCTTAAATCTGATGTGGTTTAGGTCAGACATGTGGTGGGGACTTGGTAGAAGTTCCACACCAATGCCCCTGCCAACAGCCACAACAAAAAGTGTGGGTCAGGTACTTTACAACTTTGCTGAGGCCGTGTTGTAGCCCCAAAACAGCGCACACTCTGTCAGAATCATGAGAAAGTCAAATTTGGCTTTCAACAAAAACAGCATACAACATCATGTCGCACCTTTTGATTGGAAAACCTAAAGCAATCACCCAATACACCATCAGAAAAATGTAGCAAATTTCAACTCCAGAAATGCCACTAACCTCTAGGCCCATCGGGTTCCCATTGGTCGCCTCACGCTTCAACTCCTCCGCAAGGTGTTCCTTCTCCTTCTCGCGCAACTCCTGGTGCAGCCACGCAGCAAGGCAAATGGGCGAAGCTTCACTAAGTGTTTGCCATAAAAAGGTTTTTGATCATCCAGAAAATCCTTGACTTTATTACGGCGCAATTACGGGTGCAATTGGATTTGCCGGTTCAAACAGATCCTTGACCGTCTTGAGATGTTACTCATGATGATATGATATGCCTACACTCGGTGATCACTGGTGGGATCCTCTATGTTCCTTATTTCATTTTGGGTGGGTAGGTGCTATTTAATCAACAAAAAGGGATGATCGTAACTCAAACATGCACAAAAAGGAAACACTGGAACCCAATACGTGGAACCGTGCAGCCGGTGGACACTTGGACCCTCAACACATCCAGTAAAAAATGTGCATCAGGCACGAGAAGAATACAAGCATCTGACTGCATCAGCTGAGTCTTTTTGAGGGTCTCAGAACATCGCAATCTGCACAGCATGGTAACAGCTCAGTCCTTCTCGTACTTCATCTCATCATCGAGTCTCCTTGGTGTGCAAGTGGTGTGCAAGTGGTGTGGTGGAATGAGTCAAAGTGGACATTGTCCATTTTACTGATCCTTTGTGGAACACTTTGTGGAACGTGGAACCAGCATGAACCAAAACTTCTTGGCGCAGCCGGGCGCAGCCTCCGTTGCGAGGCGAGGTGCTGTTGCTCTTGCTTCAGCTCTGCGGACAGAGCGTCGTGTTCCTTTTGGCTCTCCTGGGCAGGTGGATCTGGGATTCTCATGGATTCTCCGGATCCAAAATCCAAAAATCATTCTCATATTGATTTCAAATTGCCTCTAAAAGAATGAAAGTGAAGCCACGCAAAGAAAAAAAACCAGAGATTCAAAATTTCAACCTCAAGAAAACATCTCAAAGGGATGTGGGGACAATGATAGGAACATATTTGGGTCTGAAAATGGAGCCCCCAAATCCAGTGGTAATTTCATCGTTTTCCCCTTAACATGGCAACTTTTGGGTTTTTATACCTGAAGTCCAAAGGATCCCAACTGCAGACATGTTCTGCCAGCAAGGAGCATCTTCCACGGGAGTGGCCACGAGCATTGCTGCCTGATGGTTTGTTTCACCCAATGGAAAAGTTGGAACAACCAGCGGCAAAGGTAAACTTTTCCAATCTGGGTACACTGGGTTTGGGTCAAAATTACTGGGGCTTTGTCTGGGCCCGCAATCTAGTGACAATTTTTAGCTAAAACAAGGTGGGCCAGAGAACCCAAAAGCAAGACGGCGCACAGCGCGCCTTTTCTTGAAAATCTTGGGGTGTGGCCAGCTGTGCTCTGCACGAAATCGACGTAAGATCTTTACTTAAACATC
>Ga0126342_10016060_pt1 | contig 13075 bp, 9 predicted proteins | sample Cyp1metagenome_FD_92528 | JGI IMG/M metagenome (GOLD analysis project Ga0126342, IMG submission 92528) | Coral microbial communities from Lord Howe Island, Old Settlement Bay, Australia - Cyphastrea 1 metagenome | ecosystem: Host-associated > Invertebrates > Cnidaria > Coral ... | reverse complement strand
TGCGAACAAATGAATCCTTGTCCTGGATGTTATTTCAGACCTGTAGTACCCTTGCTACTGGTAGCCGACAATTGCCATGCGGAGTGACACGACGCGTTCCTTTTCTCCATACGCTTGAGCCAATGTTTGGCGGTCACAGCATGTTGTGTTAACGCTGCATGCTGTACATGGTGTTTCACTTCGTTCCCTTTAACAATATATATATATGATATATATTTTATATATCTATATAATAGATTCCTGTCCCCCTATTGCTAAACATAGCCCGAAGACTGAAAACCTAGGGTTCAAAACATCATGGATTTTTGATGTTTTTCTGATATTGTTCTGTTGTTTCGCTCGACCTTTTGGCAACAAAAAACATTTGACATGTGAAACCAATCCACCAATTTCTCTAGGTCAAGCAGAAATAAAACGGCCTTTTTTTGGCATCGCTATGTTGGATCAAAGTTCTGGAGGGTATATAACGGTATAATATATATATATATATCCTCTGGTTATTTAACATAGCCATCCTATAGATGGCCCATAGAAATAGATGGTTTACCTTTTAAACATGGTGATTTTTAATGGCTATGTTAAATAACCAGAGTATATATATATATATTATTTAATATTTATTTACATATGCTATATATATATACACATATGTACTATACCTCTGCAATATTTAGCGGACTTTCGCTGTGTTCACTTCAGAACAGTGTATTTTGGAGCCTCCAAGTGGTAGGGAAATCGCCTACTTGCATGGGTGATCATGGGTGATTTTTCTGGATTGCTGCTTTCCATCGCTATACCGAAAAGGCAATCATGATCTTGAGATCATTTACACATCGACTACTTTGAAGGAATTAGGAATGGAGGGCTATTTTTTTTTTGCGGCAGGTTTTAGTTTTTTTGGGGGGCTCCTGGTTCCATGCTTTCCTGCTTTTCTGCTTCTCTGCGCTTCTGTTTCTCTGCTTTTATTGCTTCTCTGCTTTTCCTGCTTCTCTGCTTTTCTGCTTCTCTGCTTTCATTGCTTCTCTGCTTTTCCTGCTTCTATGCTTTTCTGTTTTTCTGCTTTTTGCTTTCCCTGCTTCTTTGCTTTTCTGCTTCTCTGTTTTCCCTGCTTCTTTGCGTCTCTGCTTTTGTGCTTCTGTGCCTTTCTACTTCTACTATTCTACTTTTTCTTTTCTTCAGTCATGTGTTTTTGCTGCTCTACTTCCTGCTCCTCTGCTTCTTTGCTTCCTGTTTTTACTGTCTCTGTGTTTTTCATTTTCTTTTGCTTTATTCTGTCCTGTTTGTACCCTAGAGAGACCCTAGGTGAAACCCAAAGAAACCCTACATGAAACCCTAAGTAAACCCTAAAGAAACCATAAATTAACCTAAAGAAGCAATAAATGAAACCCTAAAGAAGTTTTAAATGACACCCTAAATGACATCCCAAAGAAACCCTAAACGACACTCTGAAAAAAAACAAATGACACCTTAACTGAAACCCTGAATGAAACCCTAAATGAACCCTACAGAAATCATAAATTAACCCTAAAGAAGCCATAAATGAAACCCTAAATGAAACCCTAAAGAACCCTAAAGAAACCCTAAATGAAACCCTAAATCACACCCTACATGAAACCCTAAAGAAACCCTAAAGAAACCGACTTGAACGTTTTGAAATCGTGAAACAGATCCTGATAAGAAACACTGGCATGAAACTCTGAAGAACCCCTAAATGAAACCCTGAATGAAACCTTAGATTGAAACCCTAAAGAAACCTTAAATGAAACCCTGAAGAAACCCTAAATGAAACCCTACATGAAAGCCTAAAGAAACCCTAAATGAAACCCTAAATAAAACCCTGAATAGCCATACATGAAACCCTACATGAAACCCTGAATGAAACCTTAAATGAAACTTTAAATGAACGCCCGAAAAACCCTCAAGAAGCCCGCATGAACGTTTGAAGTACCAAAGTGTGGCAAATACCATGCAAATGAGAGGTTGAAGTGCCAAAATGTGGCAAATACAATTGCAAATACCATGCAGAATGGAAGGCGCACATGGCCAAATGTACATGCAAAATGCAAAGTGACCATGCCAAAATGTAGCAAATACAATGCAAAATGACAGGTTCTAGTTCCAGACTGTTGCAAATACAAGGCAAATGGTACCAGGAAAGAAAGGCAAACAAAAACCAAAACCCGAGGCAAAAAAAACAACAAAAACTATTCTACACCGTTATTAGGAATTGGATCAAGAGGATATTTACAGGTTTTGCCTCTGTAATTAGGATTTACCGGGTAAGGAAACATATGGAAACATCATTTCCGGTGTTGATTTCCCTTGAACAAAATCCAATGAATTTCCGCGTTCCGCTGCAGGACTATGACACCGCACGCGAAGTGCTGCGTGGAGCCGTCTCCAAAGGCACGTGTAGATGGGAGATTCTCCAATGGTAGGGTAGAATGAAGTGTGGTATCACAACGAAAAACAGTTTGGGAGATCCAAGAAGTCATGGGAAGATAGCTGGTGAATGATCATTGTACATCAATGTGTGCTGGAAAAACCACGGGTAAAACCACCCTTGCACGATTACTAGGACGCACATCACCATGTGCAGCTTCATGCAGGTTCAATATTTGGCCTAGTCGGGGTAAAGCTTCACGAAAAGTTTGAAATGGGGAAAACGTCTTTGTTCAAATTGGGAAAACATCTTTGACGTTTTTCGTGCAACCTTACAATAATTGTCACACATTTTTAATCGAAAACAAAGCAGCATGCTAGAACCTGTCTACCACCATCTACACCACCACCTACACCACCAACTACACCACCACCTACACCACCACCTACAACTGGTGTAGGTGGTGGTGTAGATGGTGGTGTAGGTGCTGGTGTAGGTGGTGGTGTAGATGGCGGTGTAGGTGCTGGTGTAGTTGGTGGTGTAGGTGGTGGTAGGTGGTGGTGTAGGTGGTGGTGTAGGTGGTGGTGTAGTTGGTGGTGTAGGCGCTGGTGTAGGTGGTGGTGTAGATGGTGGTGTAGGTGCTGGTGTAGGTGGTGGTGTAGGTGGTGGTGTAGATGGTGGTGTAGGTGGTGGTGTAGATGGTGGTGTAGGTGGTGGTGTAGATGGTGGTGTAGGTGCTGGTGTAGTTGGTGGTGTAGGTGGTGGTGTAGGTGGTGGTGTAGGTGGTGGTGTAGTTGGTGGTTGCTGGATGATGGGCGGAACGGGCTATATCCCCAAAATTCTTAAGTTTAGTGACTTTAGTGGGAAAACTTCCAGGAACTGATGATTATAACTATGGAATGGGGTGCCCCCATTGACAAAAACCATGCGGCCATGCCTCCGTGGATTCTGCTGCGCCGCAGGCGTGAGCAGCTCATTGGCAGAGCAGTACGCTAAGGCGAAGGATTCCAAATCTCCACATTGATTTTCAATGTTTGCATTCTTGTAGTTGCACCATGAAAAAACCTCTTCAAGGGCTTTGGGCTATGGGTTTTCATCCTCCATTTTTGGTTTCTTCCAACGCGTGTTCCCATTGTTTCGAGCTGCGGATCAGGTCCTCGAGGATTTCCTCCAAAAACGTGATGAAGTGGAGCACCCGGTCAGCAGCCAAGCTGCCAAATCAGCTGAGTTAAATCAGCAATAAGCAAGATGAATTAAACATGGGAGGACAGGTACATTTAGGGCCGACAATCCCAGTCAAACAAAATAGATGTGATTTAAGGAACAAACTCGCGAATGGTCATGTTTACTTTCCCAAAGGGTGATTCACTCCACTCAGGATGGCTCAACAACTTGTTTTTCCGTTGGCATGCCGTGGCCCATGCGTAGATTAGAATCTTGGTCTAGACGTCAAACTGCTTTGCACATGTTCGAAACGACCAACCGACTTCCTAGGGTGCTATGTTTGGATGCTGTTCGGATTAATTTTCAGGCCCAGGCCCATTTTTATTTGAGCTGAAACGAATCTAATCAACTCTCGACTTGTTCGTGGCACCGTCGAAACCGAAGATTTTGTGAACATAGAACATCTTTTTTTACGGTTTTGATGTATATATATATATATATATTATATATATATATATTTGGTTTTCCAAAAAAATGGGGGTACCCAAAAATGCCAAAGAGGAAACATGGATGATGAACAGGGGTAGCGGGTAGCCCCATTTTCAAATGGTCCCAGAAAATGTTGAAATGGGAAACTCCCCAAGAAACCATGGGACCGTCGGACCCTATCGGAGCCCCAGATCATCCTGGCTCGCCACGACCAATGCATTGTGAGGCCGGCTCTGGGTCGATCAAAATCACCATTTGCTATTAATGGGTAAAGAGCCACTATTATTTCGACTGGGCCATTTTCAATAGCTATGTAAACGTTTACCAGAGGGTAAATCATGATAAATCATCATATTCATTTTATATGAGTGGCAAAAATATGGCTTCCATAGCCATGTTAAATCACCAGATGGTAACCCGCAAGAGATTGAGACGTATTAAGAAGTCATTTGCCGCTTGAGTTGAATGTTACACATGATTCTTGTTTTTTTGTTGGGTGGTGTTGCTTGCACCATAGAATTCCTTGTTTCATATCACCTGAAAAACAAGTTGGAGATGACAGCTCCCCAGTTGGCTGTGAAAATTTAGGACATGTACCAAGCCCTGTAATCAGTTATACCGTAGTTATATACCTTGCAAACTGCTAATGAATGGTTTACATGCTTATTTTAAAGCTATTAGTTGCCTACCCAGAAATTGGGGGCTTATGACATGCATTTTTTTCCCGAATGCGTAGCAAGGGTTCCCGTTTCACTCTGCATGGGGGTCTGGGGGTTGGGTGTGTTCGCTCGACGTTGCCCAACCGTCCGCAACCGTCCGCAACCGTTCGCAACCGTCCGCAACCGTTCGCGTGAGGGCCGTATGGCCGTGCCTATGGTAAGTTCTGCAGAAGGGGTCATTTTTGGAGGTTTCAAAGTTGCGTTGTTTCGTTTCGCGTGGCAGGCGTGGCACTTCGTGACATTCAGACGTGTTTTGTAACGTGTCGAAAGTCGTTTTGTGTGGCAGGCGCAATACTTTGGCGACGTTTTCAGAAGATGTGTTGCAGCTTTCGTGGCAGGCGCAGCACTTTGGACGTGTCCATCGTCATTTTGCGCGGCAGGCGCAGTACTTTAGACGTGTCATGTTGCGTTTTTTTGCGAATCGCATTGTCAGGGCTGCGTTAAGTGGCGACAAGGTGCAAATTCCGTGGCACGCGTGGCATTTTGTGAGATGTGATGAAAATTGACGTGAGCCTCGCACGAAACATCGACTTTGAGGTAGCAAATTTTCAGGTTCTAAGGAAAACTCGTCGGAAAACATCGATTTTGAAGCTACAAAGTGTCAAAATTGGAGGAGGTCTCGCACGAAATGCTCGTTTTGATGCTCCCACGTGTCTCGTCTCGAGTCTCTGGTTTTCCTCTGGCCTCGCCGTGTCTATGGGGGAAGCTGCAAGACTGCTCCTTTTCGAAGGTTTCCAAGCAGGTTGTCATGTCGTTTTGCGTGGCAGGAGCGGCACTTTGTGACATTCCAACCTGTTTGACAACGCGTCGAAAGTCGTTTTTGTGTGGCAAGCGCAATACTTTTGTGGCGTTTTCACAAAATGCAGTTGTAGTTTTCGTGGCAGGCGCAGCATGTTGGAGATCTCTGTCGTCATTTTGCGTGGCAGGCGCAGCACTGCAGACTCCACACTCCACACTCTACACTCCACCCTTTACACTTCACACTCCACACTTTACATTCTACACTTTACACTCTACACTTTACACTACACTACACTTTACACCCTACACTTTACACTCCAAACTTGACACTTTACACTCCACACTCTACACTTTACACTCCACACTCTACACTCCACACTTTACACTTTACACTCCACACTCTACACTCCACACTTTACTTAACACTTTACACTTTACATTCCACAGTCGTCACTTTAGAGTTCACTTTTTACATGTAGGACTTCACTCCACACTCCACCCTTTACACTCCACCCTTTACACTTCACACTCCGCACTTTACATTCCACACTCTACACTCCACACTCTGCACTTTACACCCCACACTTTACACTCTACACTTTACACTCCACACTTTACACTCCACATCAATCCACATCACTCCGCACTCTACACTCCACACTCTACACTCCACACTCCACACTTTACACTCCACACTCCACACTCCTTACTTTACACTCCACACTCCACACTCCGCACTCTACACTTTACACCCTACACTCGACACTTTACACTCCACACTCTACACTTGACGCTCTCCACTTTTCACTCTACACTTTACACTCCACACTCTACACTTTACATTCCACACTTTACACTCCACACTCCACACTTTACACTCTACACTCCACACACTACACTTTTTTCTCTACACTTTACACTCTACACTCTACACTCCACACTCTACACTCTACACTCCACACTACACACTCCACCCTCCACACTCCACACTTTACATTTTACACTCCACACTTTACATTCCACACTTTACACTCTACACTTTACGCCCTACACTTTAGACTCTACACGCTGCACTCCACACTCCTTACTTTACACTCCACACTCTACACTTTACTCTCCACACTCCACACTTTACATTTTTCACTTTACACTCCACACTTTACACTTTACACTCCACACTCCGCACTTTACACTCCACACTTTACAATTTACACGTTGCAATTTACACTTTGCACTCCACAGTCTACACTTTACACACTCTACACCTTACACACACTACACTTTACTCTCCACACTCTACTCTCCACACTCCACACTCTACACTTTGCACTCCATACTCCAGACTCCTTACTTTACACTCCACACTCTTCACGTTACACTCCACACTCCACACTCTACATGTTACACTCCACACTCCACAGTCTACACTCCACACTCCACACACTACACGTTATTCTCTACACTTTTCACTCTACACTCTACACTTTACACTCCACACTCCACACTCCGCACTCTACACTTTATACTCTACACTGGACACTTTACACTCCACACTCTACACTTTACGCTCTGTACTCCACACTCCTTACTTTGCACTCCACCTTCTTCCGCATTCCACAGTCTACAGTGCACTGGTAGGGTAACGGGGAAACATGTAGATTGTTCCGATAACTTGTTCTACAAAAGTGTTCTACGTGACTGCATTCGGGTTCGTGTTCGTGGGGGGAAAACCGGGGTACCCTTGGGGGAGTCGCCGGGAAAACTCGGACCGCTGGCAGAGCGGTTGGCGAGGCAGACTGCCAACCAAGGTCGTGCTGGGGCTCAGATGGGGGAAGTCAGCCAGAACTCGAAAGTTAATCCCATCCCCTCAATATAAAAATAAAATAAAATAAATAAATATATAATATATATATATATACACCAAAATACACATATATTCCATGTATGTATGTATATGTATGTATATGTGTGTATGTGCACGTATATGTGTGTATGTATATGTGTGCATGTGTATGTGTGTATGTGTATGTATATGTGTGCATGTGTATGTGTGTATGTGTATGTATATGTGTGCATGTGTATGTGTGTATATCCTATTATAGTCACTAAACTAGGGAATATTAAATGGAAATAAGTGGCGATATGATGGGTCAATGGGACATAATATAATTAATCTGGATGATATATTATTTATATATATATATTATATATATATATATTATATTTAGACATGTATAGTAAATCATGACCTCATGTCGTGACATCACAACGGAATGCTGAATTTGACTCGGGGAATCCCCAAAGGTCCCCATGCAACGCCGAAACATAGCGCTGGAGTCCTGGCGCATCCAGAATTCTACACATATGCGGGGTTTCTCGCATCAACGAACGTGGTCGGGCCAAGATGAAATTCAGGCTTGGTGGGCATGAAATGATGGGGCTCACAATCCAATAATGGCCATTTAATGGTATGATTCCCTCTGGTAAACTGTGACATAACTATAGAAAATCACCATTAATGGGTAAATCCACTATTTCGACTGGGCCATTTTCAATAGCAAACTGTCAAAAATTACCGGAGGGTAAATCATGGTAAATCATATTCATTCTATATAAGTGGCAAAAATATGGCAATCAACATGTGGTAAATCAACATTCTATGGTAAATCATGGTAAATCAACATTTGGGTGTCTGAAAAAATCTCGGGAACCTCTGTCACCATCGGTTTCGTTCTAAGGTGGACTCTTTGCGCCCAGCTATCAGACCTGGGGTGCAGAACTCTGGAAGCAACGGCCACTGGCGTACCTCGGAGATCTGTCGGAGGGTGCCCCGAAATCAATGGAGGTTGGGTACCCCGAAATCACCTATGTTGATCGGTTTTTTTCAGTATCAACCATCTATTTTCGGGGTTCCCATAGTCATGGGGGTTTGTCCCAAATGGCTGGATGTGGTGACCAATATTAAGAATCAAAGAACTACTTGTCTATACCCAGTCCTCAGTATTGGACAGATGGGCTTTGTTGGGTCAACATATTTCGCATTGCCGGCGCAAGATCCGTTGTGGCAGATTGGGTGGACGGCGAAGATCAGGAACCCAGATGACTGTGCTACCCCCAAGACGAACTTTTCAGGTTCCTCATGGGCCCCATGATTCTGATGTATCAAGATCTATGGTTGGTTATATCCGACGTATATCTCCATGATATCCATATTAGTTGATTTCGAACATCTATCTCCATTACATCCCATTATATATATATCCCCATATATATATAATTATATATTCATCTTCAAGCACACACACATACATATATATATATATGATATCTCCATATTATTTTCATTAATTAGTTGATTTTGAACATATATTCGATCTATCCCCATGATACCCCCATTATATCCCTAATTTTGGTTGGTTAAACCCGATAAACATAGATCCAGGTCTTGAACATGAACACCCAGAGTTCCGATCCGGCCTTAAGGCCTTGATCAAGAATCCATTTTTTCAAAAAGAGATATGGATCACTAACACATCATGATATCAAGCCCCGAAGATGAGATAGAAGACTTTCAATTTATGGAAAAACGTTGGTGTTTTTTTTCCATTATTTCCATCCAACGAATTGAAGGTTGCTATTTTTATATCAAGAAGATGAGAAGAATCTATTTGGAGGTTGCCATAAAGAGAATTTTCATGAAATTTGAACATTATAGCCACCATCATATATCATCATAATCATATAAATTATACTATCATAATTATAGCCACTATATAATTATCCATATCATCATTCCAACATCCGTGAGTTTGGTACTCGAACATCTGCCCGGTTTTTGTGAAATTTTCCCGGGCCCTGAAGCTCCATAATATGGATCGAGGTGCATCCAATCTGGTGTGAGTCGCAGGCGCTGTGGTGTAGGATATTTTTTCATGTTACAATAAAGTATACCCTCTGGTGAACTAACATAGCAATGGAAAATGGCTATTTATAGTGAATTTTCCCATCAAAAATGGTGATTTTCCATTGCTATGTTAGTTCACCAGAGGGTATCTCCAATGGAATTTAGAACATAGAGCTATGGCTATAATGAGCTATAGTTTGACTGTGCAATAATTACGATCTTTTTTGACCTTGGGTCTTGTCTCAGATAATATGTAAATGCCAGGAAAAGAGATAGGAGTCCCACCCCCTGTGAACAACTCATGCAAAGCCTAATGACGGGAAGAGTTTCAAAGTCACATCCCCCCCTTTTCACAATACGTCTGAGTCCAATGCTGGGCTTCAGCGGCTGATTTACCACCACCTGTGAGGAGGCTCTCAGACAATCCTAGACATGACCAGCCAGTGGTTCCCGCGGCTTGATTCCAGTAGATTCAGTAGATCTAATGATATCAATGTGATATGCCCATTGCTGTATGTTAGCAGATGTTGGCGGATGTAAGCAGTATATCCCCATAGATTAGTATATCCCCATTGAGAATATGCTACAAATATATACAAATAATGTCAATATGATTGGAAATGGGTACTTTTAAAACCCCATTGATACCCAGCAATCTTGCGTCAGTCGGGTCCTCTTGCGTGCCAGGTGCGTCCAAGTGTGTCGCGCTTGTTTGCTGCCAGTCGGCACTCTTGCTTCGCAGTTTCTTGGAGAGAAACTCAGGCAAGGGATTCGTGTGGATATGGGGGGTTCAGAAAAAACGTGGGATGCCCAAGGCACCATAGGTTTCAATACTAAAATTGTCATCAGTGACATGGATGATTTGGGGGCACCCCTATTTAAGGAACACTCATATGGATCAAGTCCTATGACATCCTATGGAAACTTATGAAATATCCTCCAAACAACAAACATAGCTATGGACTATGGACATATAAAAAATGTGGTTTTGCATTGCCATGTTAAGTTACCAGAGCGTTCCATAATTTTGAGGGCATGAGCATTTACGTGTGACGGCACCTATTTTGATGTGAACAGTTTTTTTTACATCTTTATGATTTCACACATACCCATGTGACTGTTTTGCCATGATAGCCATTGTTCTTTACATTTACATCCATGAATCAGTAGGAATTTCAGGACCCTACAATAGAGGTATTTTTTCGGCCATATTTTGTGGGGATCTTCCCTTACATAATCCAAACACATAGGCCTTACATATGGTAGGTACCTTCAACATAGGTACCTCAAATGGCCGAGGCTGAGATATCTGGGCTTGGATGCACCACCGGGCTCAGAGGCAAAAACCAACTGCTTGGTGCTTTGAATCCGTTGGGTTGAAACCATCCCAGGGGAGGTCAGGGGGATTGTTATTTTATGTCCTTATTTTGGGGGATTGCACGTCACCAAACCAAGTACATGTAGATGATAATCAATATATATATATATATCAAGTATATCCCCAATGACGTTGGGGTTTAATTAGAAGGACATTTACCAAGCCCTGATGGTCGATTGCATTGGCTACACAGCCGGGGATCATGATCCCAGGTGGTGATCTCACAAGGCTTGAATTTTCAGAGGAAAAATGGGTAAAACATCGCCATATTTTTATCTGCTTGGTATTACCGTTGGAAATTCATATAATATCTGGGTACATTTCATCACGACCTCACATCGCGACCTCACTGGAATCATAGTTAATAAGGGGAATCATCCCCAAATGGCCTTAATTCAGGTTAGTGAAATATTATAATTTGCCCAGATAATATCCAAAGATGGGAGATATCCCAAATTGCAAACTTGCTAAGGAAAATGATGATAATCCATTTCTGGTTGGTGCTTTGGAACCATGGAATTTTATGACTTTCCATTCAGTTGGGAATGTCATGATCCCAACTGACGAACTCCATCATTTTTCAGAGGGGTAGGTCAACCACCAACCAGATTTTTATTATTTGGTATATCAATTCTTTGGTATTAGGTAATCATATCATACCATAGTATCATAATGTATCAGTATCTAAGTATCTATTCTGTTGATCTAGAAATGGGCCATGTTCCATTTTCAGCTCAGCAGCTCACTGTTGCTAACGATCTTGAGTAGCCACATCTCCTAAAAATTGGGTCACCTTTATCCTTGGGGGATTAGGTTATTCCCCAATAATCCTTAGGTAGTATAATCCCCTAGAATCCCCAGTAATTAAGGTTTTTTTTCAGGTAACTAGGGTTTTTTTAAAACAACTTTCTCCAAAAATATCGCACCACACGGGGTGCGCGGGATGAGGCTACCAAGATGGATTCTCTGTTGTGATTGACCAATGAACATGTGAGCTGCACAGAGGTGCGACTCCTAGAGTTCCTAGAACGTGTTGGGAGCAGCCAAGCCAGGTTTGGAACATGCCTGAGAGGTAACATTGCGGTAACATATCCAGCAGTCCAAAATCGACATATGTGACATATAGATTTTGAGTAAGCCCCAAGTTGAGGCAGTTTAGAGTACTTGATCACGATTTTTGGTGGACGGATTTTACTTTGTCATACGTTTTCTATCTTTCTGGGGTGTTACCAACTACATATCCAAAAATACCATGTATATCCATATATCATATAAGTATCCGTAATTTTTTAAGACATCCATATATCCATATATTCATTAAACAAATACCATACATCATTCCATTTTGTAAATGGAAACTCGCCACGTCCCAATCCGTCCATGAAAAGGATCAAGAAAATGGGCAGGAGATCCGCTTGACCAATGGCGACCAGCTCAGCCAGGAGACAGCCAAGCCCTGGGCTGATCTTTTTCGGTGTTTATATAAACCTGGGTAAATTATAACGACCTCACTGCGACCTCACTGGAATAATGGTTAGTAAGGGGACTTATCCAAATATGGTCTTATTTCAGGTTAGTGAATTATTATAATTTGCCCAGATAAATAAGTGTTGATCAGCCAAAATGATGAGCATGTTGGTGTTAATATGATGATGGTCTGGTATATGTTAACATTGGTGTTAACTATATAATATAACTGGCATATGTTTAGTTGGTGATGATCTTTTTTGGTTTTTAGATCCTGGTGTTGATGATCATGAGCATATGGATAAATAGTCATAATCAGATTATTGTTGATAATCCCTTCACCTTAATATCAATTAACATAATTAAAAATCCAATTGACCAATCTGAATTTTCCCAGAACAAATAATCTGGGGTACTTTTTATTATTTAGGGGAGGTTTAGTAATAGGGAGAAGGGATTATATTGAAGAGTTCTGGGTGTTCATTTTGATGAGTGTGTGTTTCTTTCTATGTGTTAAATGATGATATAAAATTCGATGTATTAGTTCTTAATTTCTTCATTGCTGTATATTTACATAAGACCTAATAGCATTACATTCCCGCCAGAAAAAGAATAGAACTGGATACTGGCTCTACTGGCTTCAAATTGGTAACAAATCCATCACAGGATGGGCGTATCGAATTACTGGAAGGACAGGAATTATGAAAAATTCTAGCAAAATCTTACCCATATTCCAAGGCTGTTCATATTCCATGCCAAAATAGCTCCGGAAGTTTGGAAAATAATGAACGACCTTTGATGGTGAGAATGAGGTTGTGTGACCCTTGTCA
>Ga0126342_10016059_pt1 | contig 13075 bp, 11 predicted proteins | sample Cyp1metagenome_FD_92528 | JGI IMG/M metagenome (GOLD analysis project Ga0126342, IMG submission 92528) | Coral microbial communities from Lord Howe Island, Old Settlement Bay, Australia - Cyphastrea 1 metagenome | ecosystem: Host-associated > Invertebrates > Cnidaria > Coral ... | reverse complement strand
TCATAGATCACAACCATAAAATACTGTAAATTACAGTGTAAAAAGGTGATTTTTGATTCAATCACCAAGTACACAATTGTAGAAAACCCACGCCCGCCTCAAGGCGGTGTTCCCTTGTTTTTCACTTTGCTTGGTGGTTTTGATGGCCAACAAAATCTCTGTAGCACGGGATCAACAACAAACCAAATACTGCGCAAAATAACGCGCATACTCCGAATATATACTGTAAATGAGATAAATCAGAATGACTCCCAAGAACCACCTCTAAATTATCATAATGCCCTAAACATGAGCTAAACACCAAAAAGCCATCAATAATCATCTCAAAATCCATCATTCCAATCAACAAAAAGACATCCAGAAATTAAAAACGTAACAAACATATCCAACCGAGGTATATAATATTTCGGCCATTATTATGCCATTACAATAATAGAATTTTCAAATTACTGTATACATCCTGGATGAACTCCACATCTCCGTTACGGAACTTGCGGTTCGCCGTCGCAGGCGGCCTGTTGCACCTCCTGCCGTCGTAGCGATGCGCAGCTGCCACAGTGGGCGGCCGAGGTCTTCGATTGGCGACAGATCTGTCGTCGTTTTTTCCTGGCGCAGCCGCTGGGCATCGCTGGGCGAGATCCCTGGAGATGAGCTTAGCTGGGGAAAATCAATGAAAATCATCAACATAGTTTGATGATGTTTGATGGTAAATCTTTGGACATTTGGTAGGGGATTGGTGCAAGCTTCGTTTGAATTTTGCCCGGAGATGGGGATGGCACATGGTGAAACTGAAACGAGAACTGGTTTGACACATGGGGAAAATGGGAGAGGTCATGACTGTGGAAGGCACCTGGACCCGAGAGCTCGAAGTAAAGGAGTTTTAGTATGTTTTAGTCAACTTCAATCACTTTAATCCAACTTTAGGCTTGCAAAGATGGTGCAAAGTGTTGATCAATACCGATTTCAGGTGGCAGTTTTGATTCATACTGCAGAATCCGTGGTGCGTACGCTGTGCGCTGCGCAGCTGAGGTTACCATACGCCAACGTGAATTTTCAGCTCTTCAATTGCAGCACGCCCAATGGCTTTGTAAAAGACACTTGGTGAAGGGCGGGGAAAGGCAATTGCCATGCCTTGATTCTATGCTTTTCACCTACTAAAACCCCCTCCCCCCGTGATCTATTTTTATCATTAAGGGGTATTTTGTTTTTGGGGCCTATAATTACTATTACGTTGGTTTAGTAGTTCAAACTAAAATGTTCTATTTCAAAATCGATAAAATCCCTTTGGTAATCGATCTAAAGGTCCTTGTAAGGAGTTTTAATTGCAAAAGCCATGCATGTTATGTTGGAAACCCTCGCGAAAGTTTTTCCAAGTTCGCGAAAGAAGATCTTTTGTGCGCGAAAGTTTCGCGATGTTTCGCGAAATTTCGGATATTATGAATCTTTATCATTGTATTTCATTGTATACAATTACAGCTTGTTAAGAGCTACCACCTCCTGCCGCCCGGGAGTCCGGCAGGAGAATGGTACCGCACATTTACCTTTCCCTTCATAGGTAGCAGCCAAGCTTCCGAAGGTGAGGCTTCGCCACAGCCAAATACCATGGTCTTGAAGCACATCCTTCCACCTGCCGCTGGTACTGCCTAACGTCGCTTTCAAGAAACAAGCTCCAAATGCAGCAGCCAAGCTTCCAAAAGTGAGGCTTTGCGAGAGCCAAACGCCACGGCCCCTGGTGTTTGCTTTTCCTCTGATGCACCCCCTGCTGATGGCTGGGGTCTGCGGATAGGGGTATTTTCGCGAAAGTTCCGCGAAAGTTCTGCGAAGGAGTGGGCGAAAGTCAAAGTGCATTTTGAACGGAGTGGCCCAGTAAGCCTTGCCAAAAATTGCCGAATCAGCAACAACCTGTCCTGACAAGGGGATTCCGTGATGCTAGCTGCATGTTTACAAGGCTGAAGAAGTAATCCGTGATAATTTGGTGTGATTTGGCAGGTGGTGAATGAATCTTCATAAGAGGAGTTGTTGCTCAACACGAAAGATAAACATGGAGTTCGCGAATGATTCGCGAAAGAAGGTCTTTATTCGCGTTGAATGGCTGTTCCCGGATAAAAGGGATTTTGATCAACCACCCTTTCCAAAATCTAATTAAACTTTTATTGCGAAAGAATGGGTTTCGAGCCTTCCCTAATATTAAATCAAAGACCCTAGTCTAGTAGAAAAAACCCTTTTTCAAAATCGATTAACTTCCTTGTTCAGATCTAATCAAGATATTGCTAGTATTGCTCCAAAAATTGATTTCGAAGGTTCCACTAACATCAGATTTAAAACTATACCAAAAACAAAAAACATTTCAACATATTTTCCTTTTTAAAATTTAAATCTATAGTTAATATTGCTAATATTGCGCCAAAAAAATGCTTTCGAAGGTTCCCCTGACATCAAGTAAAAACCATGAAAACCTTTTAAGTTCCTTTTTTAAAATCTAGTCAAAAATTTTGCCAAACATTGGATTTCGAATGTTCTTCTAGTATTGAATCAGAAGCATCAATGAAAAACTATTTTTTATATTTCAATTTTGGGACCCTAATAGTGAACACAAGGTGTGATTCTATTTTTATCACGACAGCTAGCTTCTGCTAGCTGAAGTCCCTCCTGCTTTAGCAAGGTATTGGGGGGATGGAATCTCCAATCGCGAGAAACTTCTCAGTTAACTACCTCCCCCTCCCCCTCCTTAACAAGCAGTGGTCTTGGGCCCAACCTCCCGGGACACGGTCAGTAACAGCACCGGCACGATCACTGGTATCCGCCCTCTACACTTCGCACTCTGGAGTCCACACTTTACACGCTAAACTTTACACTCCGCATCTTACATGTTACACTCCACACTCGACATGTTACACTTACCTGTTAACGCACTTTACACTTCACACTTCACATGCTAAACGTTACGCTCCACACCTTACACGTTACACTCCACATTCGACATGTTACACTTAACTGTTAACGCACTTTACGCTCCACACTTCACATGCTAAACGTTACGCTCCACACCTTACACGTTACACTTCACATTCGACATGTTACACTTAACTGTTAACGCACTTTACGCTCCACACTTTACACTCCGCAGTCCACACTTTACACCCACACTGTACACTTGGCACTCCACACTCTACGTTTTCATTTGGCACTCACGCTTTAATCTGTACGCTTTCGCACTTTACACTTTACCCTTCATGTTCGACCCCCACAACTTTGCCATTTTCACACTTGACACTGTATGGAACCTTGGCCTAGCTCCATTGTCATATTGCGTGCGCACATCTATAGTCGTCCTGAACTTTCGCCGCTCGCTGCGTTACTTCTTCCCACGCTTTCAAAGGTCCACTCCGGTGCCGACGGTGGACCTTTGAATTTTCCCCTACACTGTGCACTCTGCACTCCGCATTTTACAATCCACACTTTGCACTCTAAACTTACACGCCGCACTTTAGACGCCACACTCCACACTCGACAGCTTACACTTCACTCTTAGCGTACTTTACACGCCACAGTTTGCCACTAAATTTTATCGCACTTTACACCCCACACTCCCCACTCTACACTTTACACTTCACACTCTACACTTGGCACTCCACACTCTACTTTTACACGTGACACTCACACTTTAGGGTTTACGCTTTCACACTTTCCACTGTACACTTTAGACCCTCACAACTGTTCTTTGCCCTTTTCACACTTGACGCTGTATGGAACCTTGGCCTTGCTCCATTTTCATGTTGCGTACGCACATCTACCTGTCGTCGTAAACTGTCGCCTCGCACTGCGTGACGTCTCTCCGCGCTTCCAAAGGTCCACGCCGGTGCCGAAGGTGGACCTTTGAATTTTCCCGAGTCAGTTGTCATGATCTTCCTGTGCTGAATGTCTTGATTTGCTTCGTGCAACGGTAGACAACAATCATATGTTCTCATCCTTGCCCCCTCCAACATACATGACTTCTCACTTAACTACCCTCTCCCGTCCCCTCTCCCCGGGACTGCCCAAAATAGACCGCCGCTGCGCTACCTTCTGTGTTTCATGCCCATCACACTGCCAAGCTAGCTTTCGTCCCTTACCCCTTGCCCTCAAGTTATATAATACGGGTAAAAACACAGCAGCCGGTTGACTCGGCGCCATGGTAAGGGTGACAGATTTGAAATTCTGATTTTTGAGGGTAAGAGACAAAATGCTGGTATTTGCAGGAGTCGTCAAGAAATGTTTGCAACATGGACATTCATTTCGATTGGCAGGCGTGTGACTCAAGAGTGATAATTTGCGTTTCGCCTGCGCGGTGACTCGATTTTGCTCTTCAAGGGCCAAAAAAACATTAGAACTCTATGATTTTCAATCATCCGAATCATATCAGGGTGGCATTCACTCTTCCAGTTTTTTTCCTCTTCTCGACGCTTCCGTGCCAGAGTGCTGGTGGCAACGCAGAAGCCATAGACTGAAACAAGGCAGCATTGTGACGCCATGTCCAGCTGTAGGCCCAAGCGTATCTGTTTTGTACACTTGTTGATTTTTCGAGGCAACGTGTTCCGTAACGTAAGGGAAGTGCTCGTCAAGGACGTTAATACACCCCCCCTGATGATCATACGACAGCATGTGCAACGTGTACATGTTCCGTGACGTCAGAGAAGTGCTCGTCAAGGACGTTAATACACACCCCCCACCCCCGTGATGATCATACGACAGCATGCGCAATGTGTACATGTTCCGTAACGCAAGGGAAGTACTCGTCAAGGACGTTAATACATCCCCCCACCCCCTGATGATCATACGGCAGCATGTGCAACATGTTAAAAACGCCAAAAAATCTTATACCCCCATTTCGGAAAGCCTCATTTTTGAAATTTGCAACCCTTCCAAGGGATCGTAAATGGCACATCTCAAAATTAACTACCCTTCCAAGGGCGCCGTATCAGCCGCATGCCAAAAACAACTATTTCACAATCCTGTCCCCCTATTGATTCTCAATTACCGCAATTAAGAACGCAGTTGTAGGCAACCAAAAAGACCAAAAGTGCCAACCGTTTTTTAATCAATTGGTGGAGTTTTAGTAATAGGGAGAAGAGATTACCATCCGGTAACCAAACATGAATGGAATATATATCCAATATATAAAGACGTGTTCAAATACTGTAACGTAAACATTGATCATTGGTAATGATGAAACAAAAGCAACAGGACACGCAAGCAAATCAATCCAGTCTTTTCGATTTCGACCTTTGCCCGCGGGTATTTGGAGAGGAATCGTAATCTGGGACAGAACCAAATTTGAGGAATTCAAACTTGGGCGAAGGGTAGCAACCCGACAAAAGGGTTTACTTCAGGTTTGGGAATGCTCACAACTATTCACACCCCCTTCTTTCCCATCATGAAGAACCATGCCTCATGTGGGACCCTTGAAAAAACAGATGCACCACTTTCATCCACTTTCCGCCCGGGTTTTCTTGGGGGAATTCGTCAGGATTCAGGTGAAATTCTTCATGTTCCACGCGCCTATCATGGGCAAAGTCCCAACTTTCGATGTGGCTGGAATATCCCTTTGAGCGCTGCACCTGGGAAGAAAGATGGGATTTTCTGAAGGAAGGGGGAAGGGGCATCACGTTTTTTGGAACCCAAAGAGATCAGTATGGAAAACCAACCTGCAAAGAGTAAAGTGCAGGGTTTGCCCAGGAATCCAATGAAGCCTTGAACGTTTTGATTTCCAGGAAATTCCAAAGTGTAGGGCTTAGGGACACAACCCCTTGCGGCCAAATTATGGCCATAAATTCTCAAATTTTGTCATTTTTTATGGTTGTTTTCTGATGCCAAACTCAGAGGGAACAAACTTCAGGAAATTCTGAGATGATAAAAATGGTACCCTTTGGATCCCTCAGGATCCCTCTACTCTGGCCCATTGAGTTGGATGATTTCCTGCTGAAAAAAATGGTGATTTGCCAAAGGATTTGACCACCTCGCCCAGGATGTCAGCATAAATGGTGCCAGCTGTGGGAACGTTATTTTCCCAGCTTGGGTAAGATAACATCATTCAGTCAGACCATGGTTTCAAGCAAACAGTGCTTGTATCATTTATTTTTCTTGGAGGATCCCACTATTATTGTATATCATATCATAGTTGGATGATGAAGTCATATCCTACCTTTGAGCATTTTGCCAGGTTTCGTTATTGTCCCCGCCCAATTAAAGTGAACCACATGCCAGACAAGTTAACCCAACAACAGCTACCCTCCGCTAATCAAACATGGCAATGGTACATCCCCTTTTACTTCCGTGATTGTACCATTATATAAACGCTCCATGTAAGTACAGGAGATTCACCAGCCGTGTTTGATTATCATCAGAGGGTAAACACCTAATTCTTGCTATGTTCCACTATATCCCCATTGGCCCATGATATCCCTTGATATTAACCATAGTGTACCCAAGCGAGTTCCCGCAGCGAGGTCCACTTTCAATCGCAGCCCTCTCCGGTGGTTGTGGCGCATCGCTCCCCTCTGGGCGTCGCGGGCGTGCCCCCCTCAGTGGCCACGGTGCGCGGCACTGCTGGGCCAGAGCCGACACTGGCGATGACGCTCGCACCATGAAAGATAGGGATTTCTATGGGGGTTTCATGGAATGGGGGTACCCCAAATGGATGGTTTATTTCATGGAAAAATCCCAAACAAAAATGATAAAATGGATGAGAACTGGGGGTAGCCCTATGACTTTGGAAACCTCCATACAACCATCTCTATTGGGGATATGGGGATATAATGGAGAGTTAATGGGATATAATATGACCAAGGGGGGCGGAATTCGCTAATTAATCTACCCCCTTGTATCTGGGTTGGGAGCAGCCCTGGTTTGACCAATCAGGTATTGGGATATGTCTTGGGATTTTTGGGATGATAGAAAATAGATAAACCATGATAAACCAAGATAAACCAAGAATAGTGGGATATGATTGATATGATGTGGTATTTCACCAAGCACTTATTGGATTTACCAATGATTTACCATCCCGTAGCTATGGAAAATGGTCCGTAGATGAATAATTTTTACACCTATATTTACCTTTGAAAATCTACTAAAGCAGTTTTGATTTTCCATAGCTATGTTAAATAATCAGAGGGTAACCCCACGGGTACCAATTGGAGATATCATGGGAAAATCACATATAAATCGGAGTTAAATGGGATATAACTTGAAATAAGCTCAAGCTCTCGGCCCAAGCGATTCGCTCATCTTCGTCCGCGCTCGTTGAGTTCTTTGTCCCTCCTTAGTCGACATGGCTGGCGAAGCAGCAAAGGGAACCATGGGCATTTTCATCGTCTTCGTTCTCTCACGTGCCTTGCATCCCATGGTCATCGACTATTCCAAGGTGGATGGAAAGATGCTTTACTCCAAGAACTCACCCGCGATCATGAGCCAGCTGCTGTCCATGGTATTCGTGAACTTTCTGGCTTGGCAGGAGGAGGGCATGAAGGGCGTAAAGGCGTGCTGGGCGATTCCACAGGGAGCTTCCATTTTCATTGTCATTGGCTTGTGGTATGCCTTTGGCGACTTCCTGGAAATGTTGTCCATGGGAGCCATGAAAGGTGGCGTTTATCAGCTCCTCTTGCAGTCCAAGCTGTTGATTACTGCTGTGATGATGATGCAACTCAAGGGAACCAAACAGAGTGATCTTCAGTGGAGCGTCTTGGTGGCCGCCACCTTGGCCATCAGTGCCTTTGTGATGGTGGACAGTGGCAGCAGCGATGGCGACAGCGGCAGCCCATTGGTCGGTGTGGCCATGGTGCTGTTCAAGGTGGGCGTGCCCTGCTACGCTGCCGTCTTGTCGGATGCCAAGTTGAAGGGCTTCAGCAGCATGTCCATGTCGGCCAAGCTGTCCCTGATGTCCCTCTCCCGCGTCATTGCCTCTGTGGCCATTGCCGCCGTCATGGAACCAGATGTCCAGCCATCCTACAAGGTCAGCCAGGCCGCGGGGTTCTTTGATCACTGGACCATGGCCACCTGGATTGTGACCTTGTCGTTCACCTCCAAGTCGTTGATTACGCTCTACCTGTTGAAGTCCTTGGATGGTATCCAAAAGAACGTGGGTGAGGCCCTCGCGGTGATCGTGATCTTCTTGGGACAAATTGCCGCAGGATCTTCCGTGTTCAACCTTTGTGCCTTCTTGCTGGCCCTCTTGGTGGTGATTTTGGTTCGCATCTATGGCCTGGCTGGCAAGGTGGCGAAACCCAAAGCCGTGGAGGCGGACAAGGGAAAACTGGGCTCCTCAGATGTGAAACTCGTGGGCATCAGCAACAACGCCAACTCCCCGTGAGGCCTAGCAGCGACCACTTTCACAAAAGATTCGTTGGGTGAAGCGCAACGCGCAGTTTGGACCCAACAGGCCCAACTGCGCGCGCTCCCTTTTGGGGGAAACCCTGCGAACAGTGAAGTGAAATGTGGCCACTTTGTTGACCTTGCCACCGCATACATCTCCATGCCAATCTAGAAGACAACGTCAAGATTGCCTTTGTATCCTTTGTCACCATTACTATTTATGAATCATGGAGAAGTAGGCGTCCTGTTTCGGAGACCGATCGATTTCAAGTTCTCCCCGCTTGCATTGCTGCGATCTTTCAGCATTGAGGGCCGTATCGACATAGTCCTGATATGGCCGTCATATGCCTCGACCAAGCTGGAGTGCTGAGGATTTCATTCCACTCCTGGCGATGAGCTATAACTTGAAATAAGCGACGATGCATGAACTCTGGTACTTTGATTACTTTGACAGTTTGCTTTGGTATAGATGGCCTGTTTAGTTCGATGATTAAACAATTAAACATGTGATTTTATATAGGTAAATCATGTATAAACAGGTAAATATGGTAAATTATCAACATGCTGGATCATGTATAAATGTGTAAATTATCAACATTTTGGATCATTGGTTAGTCATTGGATTGATTTTTGATGAAGAATCTTACCCTGGAACCATTGTTTTTCTACCACCCAAATTGATTGGTGTAAGCCCTGCAGATTCTCGTGGAGAACCATGGAAAACCAATGCTGAGATATACAGTGCCCCTCTCGCAACTTCACAGGCTGCTATGGAAAATGAAAGTTTTAATAAGTACAGTAAATAATCCATGATAAATGGGCAATAGCTAAGTTAAATTACTAGTTACCAGAGGGTGGTCAAAAAATCATCGACGCGTAGGTATACAAAAACAAAGTTCGTTTGAAACTGACCCAACAACAAATCTGAAGTAGTGAAGTTGTTTGGGAAAAAATCCATGAAAAGCCTCTCGTCTTGATATTTAAGTGCACGTTTTTGATAGTCAAAGTCACGTTTTGAGTAGTCAGATCCACCAAATTGTTGGTGATGAACTCAGTTTCTGCTGGTTGGCAATGAGGTATACCACACATTTCCCCCATTGAATGAGCGAAATGAGCCTGCAACGAGAAACCACAGGATTTACTGTGTGCAACAGTTGAATCATCCCCAATCATTGGTTAAACAATGCGATACATTCCAGTTTTTGCAGAACTCCTCCCCAATTCCAGGTCATCAACCGCACAAAAAAAAGCACACATAAGTATTTTTCAGTTAAAAGACCTAAATCACCAGAATTTGGGTCCTTAAACCCAGTATGTATATATATTTATATATAGACAATCACTATAATCGTCTTCTCACCCAGTGCCCAGGACGCCGCAGGTCTCGGAAAAGGACTCGGCGGTGATTCTGCCGATGGCGCTGCCGGGGCAGCTGAAGCTCCAGTGGACCTTGGAGGTGGAGCCGGGCCGTTGCCTGGCACGGCGCTTGGCGTGGGAAGGGGTTGGCCAAAAAAGGGGGAAAACAAATACACACAGACATACATACCTACCTACCTACGTACCTACCTACGTACGTACCTACGTACGTACCTACCTACGTACCTACCTACGTACGTACCTACCTACGTACCTACCTACCTACGTACCTACCTACGTACGTACCTACCTACGTACCTACCTACGTACGTACCTACCTACGTACCTACCTACCTACGTACCTACCTACCTACCTACCAACCTACCTACGTACGTACCTACCTACCTACGTACGTACCTACCTACCTACATACCTACCTACCTACGTACCTACCTACCTACCTACCAACCTACCTACGTACGTACCTACCTACCTACGTACGTACCTACCTACCTACATACCTACACACACACATACATACGTACGTACGTACGTACATACATACATACATACAAACATACACACATGCAAACATACAAACATACAAACATACAAACAACCAAGCATACGTACATACGTACATACATACATACAAACGTACAAACATACAACCATACAAACATACAAACAAACATACATACATACCTACATACATACCTACCTACCTACCTACATACAAACAAACAAACATACAAACATACAAGCATACAAACAAACAAACAAGCAAGCAAACAAACAAACAAACAAGCAAACAAACACACACAAACACACACACAGAGACATGCATGCAGGCATGCAGGCATGCAGGCATGCAGGCATGCATACATACATACATACATAGATACATAGATACATAGATACATACATAGATACATAGATACATAGATACATACATACATACATACATACATACAGTTAGCGAATGTTAGTGATTGACAGTTATATCATGATATATTATGCGCGTTTTTTCGTTGTTGTTGAAGGGGGTTTGATAGATATAACTGGCCAAAACAGAGGGTGTTAGCTAGTCAACTTCGTGCGTGCCTGAAGTATCAGTAGTCAGAAATGGTTTGTTGGCAACGAAAAACTTGGATTTCACCGGCCATTTGGATTACCCTCTGGTTATTTAACATAGCCATGGAAAATGGCCCATTTATAGATGGTTTACCTATTAAAAATTGTGATTTTCCGTGGCTATGTTAAATATCCAGAGGTAAGTATTAAGGACAAAGTGTGTTTTCAATGAGTTGACTGAAGGGAGTATTGACCAGCCGCGCCCAGAAATGAAGTGACAATGTGTAGGAAACCTAAAAGCATTGGGGTGGCAGATATACATAGTTTCCTCTTAGATTTCCCTGGGGCAATCCAATGACTAACTATGAAAAACTGGACTAACTATCCCAATCTTTGATAGTTAAGCCATGTTAAGCCGCGATTTATTCATGAGGAATTTCCCATAATTTAAATGCTTAATGCTTACTTGTGGTTCACTTGCAATTGCTGCCATTGCTTCATGTACAAATACTTGCAATCCATCACTACTTCTAGCTGCTGGTTAATTTGTTTTTGTTGAAGAACTTCCTATTAAAAAACATATGTTTGTTCCTTAAGCAATGTTTGTTGGTTAGATCATGTTAAATACATATAAATCCTAGATATTTTATTGCTCAACCCACCATTTCTGCCCTGAGGCTACTTGGTGGTAGTCACCGTGGGCGATCGTCACGTGGGCTTTGCAGCCCATCTGGAGGTGGCTGGACTGCCGATCTTCTCCGGCGAATGGGTGGCTTGAAGGCAATGAACAAGGCCAATGGGAATTATTGGCGAAACGTCATCTATGGCTATGTCAATGGATTGGTTTACGGGAAAATCTACAGGAAAGCCCCATATTTCATGGGAAAATCTATGGTTTCCTGTATTTTTTCCTTAAACCAATCCAATCACTATATCCATCACTATGGGCTATAACTGCTTGATGAGCTGGACGGACTTTGTTTATCTTCTTTGGGGCCCCGAAAAATACGGTGTCCAGAAGCGGAAGTCCAGAAAAGAAACTGTGAACACGCGGGAGCAGTGGATGCTATTGACAGACAGGAGCAGCAGCCCAAACAGAAAACCAAACCCCGGTGAGATCGCTCCACTCCTCCGAGAACTTTGGTGCCAGTGCTATACCGGTGGTTTCAAAATGTTTCAAAGGTCTTTTTTTCCCCTTCCTACCTGGGATATATCCTCGTTTTTTGGGGAGAAACTATACTGAGACCAGCGGCACCCGAGCCCAATGCGCCATACTGAAACCATTCCGTGGGCTCGGACTCAGGTGGAGGCTGGCACTTTCAAGTCACGATGCTTGATCTGCGAGACCAAGTATGGTGCCATCACACTGGGTCAGCATACCTCCCGCGCATGGTCCGCAGGAGCCACCTGTCACCCTGGGACATGCTGGGACATGCTGGGACATGCTGGGACCGCCTGACCGTTCTTGAAATCAGACGTACCGGACGTACCGGGTTCTGATCAACATATCGCTGATGCTTTTCTCGAAAAATTGCCGTTTTCCCACAGTTTTCCCCTTCAATCTGCCGCCGTTCAGGCCTCCACAAAGACGAGATGTGCCATTTGGCAAGCCGACTGGTGCCTTGGCAGTTGAGCGTTTCGGAGAGATAGGCTAATATGGCCAAAAATGACATTGTGATATTATATACTCTATAAACGTGGGTGTATATTGTATACATCCCCTATAAACATGACTATATAGAATGACATAGTTGATGTTATATAGCCTTCGACAACGAACATGGCAATGAATATATTATATATATATAGACAGATAGACACCTATAAATACGGAAATTTATTTGGGAAACTCATCTGAATAAATGGGGGGCTTTTGATCGTCATGTTTGATTCCTGGAGAGTTGCCATGATGCAAGTGATTTTGAATCTGCTAACATGACTAACCAATGTAAAGTATGTCTTCGGTTGGTTTGTTTTCTGGCTGAAAAATTGAAAAATAATTGTGGTCACCGTGATTTGCTGGTTTCCAATTCCAATTAGTTTCCAATTACTGTATGCCTATCTCCCAAGTAAGCAACACCATCCGAAAAAAAACAGAAAACAAAGTCTTACTGGAGCTTGTTTTTTGTTCCTTTTTTGGTTGCTAGATTATATAATTATAGATTGTCATTATTCCCCACCTGCCAGGTGAGGGTTGTTAGATTTTATCAGAGTTGTTCTCCTCCTCCTCCTCCTCGGCTAGCTGTCCTCCTCCTCCTCCTCTAGTTTCTCCTCGACCATGTCTGCATCAACTTC